>Ga0210057_1001442_pt1 | contig 36142 bp, 31 predicted proteins | sample CryGeyCG2114_010_2_FD_183968 | JGI IMG/M metagenome (GOLD analysis project Ga0210057, IMG submission 183968) | Groundwater microbial communities from aquifer - Crystal Geyser CG10_big_fil_rev_8/21/14_0.10 (SPAdes) (version 2) | ecosystem: Environmental > Aquatic > Deep subsurface > Groundwater ... | reverse complement strand
TTGCTTCTTGCGCATGGACTTACATATCAGGCAAAGTGGTCTCGTGATAGAGAGGAGTATACACAAGGTGCTACAAATATCACCATCGACAGAAATGCGGGATATGGGTATTTGGCAGAATTCGAGAGAGTAGTAGAGGACAAAGATGCAATAGAGGAGACAAAAGAAGAACTCCTCGCACTCATGGCCGAACTTGGTGTGGAGGAGTTGTCACAGGAAAGACTTGAAAGAATGTTCTCATTTTACAATGAGAACTGGAGAGATTATTATGGGACTGATAAAGTATTTATAATTGAGTAATATGTTTTTATCTGATATAGACATCGAAAAAGGTGTGAAGTCTGGAGCGATTATTATCAAACCCTTTAAAAAATCTCAACTACAAGTTGCAAGCTATGATGTGACATTGGGAGATGAATTTGAGGTGACGGATCGTCATAGTATGGAAGCAACAGATCCAAGTAGAGGAAAGTATCCCCACACAAGAACAGTTAAGGTGAAGAAGGGTGAAGCATTTATCCTCCATCCTGGTGAGAGTGTATTAGGTAAACAAAGAGAGTTTGTAGGTGTTGATAATGAACACCTTATGCTTCTTTCTGGTAAAAGCTCTCTCGCAAGGGCGGGTCTTGTGGTACACAATACAGCGATGCTTTTTAATCCTGGACACCATTTTTATCCTACTTTTGAGTTAGTTAATACTAATAATATACCCATAGTGTTGAGACCCGGAATGGAGGTTGCACAGCTTTTATTTGCGAAACTTTCAAGTCCTACAAGCCAAAGCTATAAAGATATTGGACGATATGATCACGGCAACTCAAAGCACTTTGTTCCAAAAAGAAAAAAACCTATTACTAAAAAAAAGAAATAAACTATGACACAAAAAAACCACCCAGAGTATCAATACTTAGAATTACTCCAAGATATAATGGAGAACGGTTTTGAAAAAAAAGAGTTTAACTCAGGTATAGGTCTCAAGAGTGTCTTTGGTAGACAAATTAGGTTTGACCTTTCAGAGGGGTTTCCTCTTTTGACTACAAAAAAGGTATTTCTAAGAGGTATTATAGAGGAGCTTCTTTGGTTTATTTCAGGAGATTCAAACATCAAGTATCTTGTAGATCACAATGTTCATATTTGGGATGATTGGGCATATAAAAATTATAATAAAAAAAGAGAAGAGGAGAGAAGGGTAGAGATGACCCAAGACCAGTTCATTGCAAAAATCTCAGATGATGCAGAATTTGCATCTCGTTGGGGTGAGCTTGGTCCGGTGTATGGTAAGCAGTGGCGTAGGTGGCCCGGAGCTGATGGGAGAGAGATTGACCAGCTCGCCTGGGCTATTATGAAGACACGCAAATATCCTGACCGCAAACATGTGATAGTATCTGCATGGAATCCAGAGTATGTCTATGAGATGGCAGCGCCAGATTCTCCCGTAATGGCGATACCTCCTTGTCATACGATGTTTAATATTAATGTGACAAATAATAAACTTTCAGTACAACTCTATCAGAGGAGTGCTGATATGTTTTTGGGTGTTCCTTTTAACATTGCAAGCTATGCACTTCTTACAATGATGCTTGCACAGGTATGCGGATATGAGGTCGGAGAGTTCGTGCATACATTTGGTGATGCTCATATCTATAGCAATCACTATGATCAAGTAAATGAACAGCTTACGAGGGAGCCAAAACCATTCCCAAGAATGTTGTTAAATCCTCAAATAAAAGAAATAGATGACTTTACATATGAAGACTTTACATTAGAAGGTTATGAGCCATATGATGCAATAAAAGGAGACATTACTGTAGTTGGAGGATTTAATGAAAAAGACAGAGAGGAATTCAATAAAAAGAAATGTTAAAGGATTCCGATGTTAAAAAACTAATTACATTAGAACAAAAACGACAAGCAGAAGGGCTTGAGCTTATTCCTTCGGAAAATTATGTATCTGAGGCAGTTCTTGAAGCGTTAGGTAGTGTATTCACTAATAAGTACTCAGAGGGCTATCCAGGTAGGAGATATTATGGTGGACAGGATTTTACAGACCAAATAGAGACACTCGCTATAGAGCGCGCAAAAAAGCTTTTTAAATGTAAATTTGTAAATGTTCAGCCACATTCAGGAGCGCCTGCAAATCTTGCTTTATATACAGCTCTTTTGGAGTCAGGAGACACCGTACTCGGTATGGACTTGTCTCACGGCGGACACCTTACTCATGGGCATCCTGTGACCTTTCCAGCAAAGGTATATAATTTTGTACGATACAAGATGAAGGATGTGGATACGGGAGAAATTGATTATGATGAACTTAAAAGAGTTGCAAAGAAAGAAAAGCCAAAAATAATTCTTGTAGGTTTTTCTGCGTATTCACGAAATATTGATTACAAAAAAATAGTAGATATAGCAAAGAGCGTGAAAGCCATAACAGTAATGGACGCTGCTCACATAGCTGGACTTATCGCAGGGAAGGCTTTGCGGAATCCATTTGATGACGGTTTTGATGTAATAACTACCACGACCCACAAGACACTTCGTGGTCCTCGTGGGGGAATGATATTGGTGCGAGAGAGTGAGGAGATAATAAAGAAGGTAAATAAAGCAGTATTTCCAGGTCTACAGGGAGGTCCTCATATGAATAATATTGCAGCAAAGGCTGTGTGTTTTGGTGAAGCGCTTAGTCCATCCTTTAAGGTGTATGCGAAGCAAGTGCTCAAAAATGCAAAAGCGATGGAGAAGGTATTTAAGAGAGAAAAAATAAGAATGATAGGTGGTGGCACTTCAAACCACCTTATTCTTGCGGATGTCTATGGCTCTCTTGGAGTGACAGGCAAAGATGCACAAACAACACTTGATGAGGTGGGCATTACACTCAATATGAATGTAATAGCAGATGATAGTAGATCGCCAATGGATCCTTCTGGTATACGATTTGGTACCCCCGCCCTCACTACACGAGGTTTCAAGGAAAAAGACTGTGCTCGTGTGGCAGAAATAATGATAGAGGTATTAAAAAACAGAGACGACCAAAGTATAAAAAACAAAGCAAAAAAAGAAGTGTATACGCTGGCAAAATCCCATCCCATACCAAAGCGTTTTGTCTAAAAGTGTGTAAAATATAAGATATGAATATAGATGACTTAAAGAAAGCTATAAGCAAGGCTATAAGTGGTACGGTTTTAATAGAAGATATACATATAGAATATCCTGCAGATATGTCGCATGGAGATTTTTCTACAAATATTGCGCTTGTGCTTGCCAAGGAGCAACACACAAACCCTCACGACTTAGCCATAAGCATTGCTGATCATATAACAGCACAAAACATAGAGTACATTGAGAGTGTAGAAGTCGTAGGCCTCGGGTTTATAAATTTTCGTCTGACTCCAGAGTATTTTCACAACGCTCTTCTTGATGCAGTAGAAAAGAAAAATGAATACGGAAAAAACACACTCTATAGTGACAAAAAAATAATTGTGGAGTTTACTGACCCAAACCCTTTCAAAGAATTTCATATAGGACATCTTATGTCTAATACCATTGGGGAATCTCTTTCGAGACTCTTTGAATATGGTGGTGCTGAAGTAAAGAGAGTTACCTATCAAGGAGATGTAGGAATGCATGTGGCAATGGCAGTATGGGCGTTGCAAAAAAATAATGTGATGCCAGAGAATGTTGCTACAGATGTGTTAGGTCAGATGTATGCCCTTGGAGCAAAAGCGTATGAATCAGATGATGGTGTCAAAAAAGAGATTGAAGATATAAACAGAAAAATATATGAGAAATCAGATGATGTTATCACTACACTCTATGAGGAGGGTAAGAGAGTAAGCCTTGAGGCTTTTGAAGATATGTACAAGAGGCTAGGGACATCCTTTGATACTAACTTTTTTGAAAGTCAGACTGCACCCCTAGGAAAAGATCTTGTAATAGAGTGGTCAAAAAAGGGACTCTTTGAAGAAAGCGAAGGTGCATATGTCTTTAAGGGAGAGGATCATGGTTTGCACACACGAGTGTTTATCAATTCGAAGGGTCTTCCTACTTATGAAGCAAAAGAGCTCGCACTTCCTCAGCTAAAGCATGAATGGTATGACTATACAGACTCTTTTGTTATTACCGGCAATGAGGTTAATGATTACTTCAAAGTGCTTCTTTTTGTACTCTCCAAGATTGACCCTAGCCTTGCATCAAAGACCACACATCTTGGGCACGGTATGATGCGACTACCAGAAGGTAAAATGTCTTCGAGAACGGGGAGTGTGATTACTGCTCATGATTTATTAAATGATATACAAGAGCGTGTGCTTGAAAAAATGGAAGAAAAAGATGCCTCCATAGCTGATGAAGTCGCTATCGCAGCAATAAAATATGCTGTTTTAAAGCAGGGTATTGGAAAAAATATTATTTTTGATTTTGACACCGCTCTTTCTTTTGAAGGTGATTCAGGTCCTTATATTCAATATACTGCAGTACGTGCAGGCTCTATTCTCCAAAAAACATCTCTAAAGCCAAGTCTTGAGAGTATTGAAGAGATAGGTACTCTTGAAAGACTTATATCTAGGTTTCCTTCTGTTGTTGAGATTGCTCTCAAAGAGAGGGCTCCTCACAAAATAACTCATTTTATTACCGAAGTTGCATCAGCGTTCAATAGTTATTATGCCACTAATCAAATACAGGATAATCCATACAGGCTTCTGCTCGCACACTCTGTGTATACAGTTCTTACCAATGGTCTCTCTATACTCGGCATGAAGACACCCGCTCGAATGTAATTGCATTTTAGAGGAAGAGTAGTACGATAGTAGGGGATTCGTTCATTAGGGTACGGAGGGTACTACTATGCATTTTGCTATCAAGATACTTTTTGTGGCGCTTGGGTGGCTCTGTGCTGCAGGTGCTGTTGCATTGTTTGCAGGACTTTTTTTCCACGGTGTGTTCGGAAATCTTTCTGAGCAGGAAAAAAACGAAATGCATATCGGGGATTAGATTTTTCAAGGCGCATTTTCTTTTATAGAAAATGCGCCTTTTTTGGAATAAGAGCCTATTCTGTGGTACATTTATCTGTATGAAAGATGAAAAAATAGTAGAAAAAAACGAGAGAGTACAGAGAGAAGAGAAGTATTTGCGTTTCTGGAAAGAACACTCTATTTTTGAAAAAACTCTACAAAAACCCGCTCCTCAAGGAGAGTTTGTTTTTTATGAAGGACCACCTACCGCAAATGGGAAGCCGGGTATTCATCATCTCGAAAGTCGTGCATTCAAAGATGTGATTCCTCGCTATAAAACAATGCGTGGATACCGTGTACAGAGAAAAGCAGGATGGGATACACACGGACTCCCTGTTGAGATAGAGGTAGAAAAAGAGCTCGGACTAAAAAACAAAAAAGAGATAGAAGAGTATGGTATTGCCCCCTTTAATAAAAAGTGTAAAGAAAGTGTGTGGAAGTATGTAGAGCTTTGGGAAAAGTTTTCAGAAAGGGCAGGGTACTGGACTGATATGGAGAATCCATACATCACTTATGAGCCGGACTACATGGAGAGTCTTTGGTGGATAATTTCCGAAATAGACAAAAAAGGATTACTCTACAAAGATTATAAGGTGCTTCCGTGGTGCCCGCGCTGTGGAACCGCTCTTTCTTCTCATGAGCTCGCTCAAGGATATAAGGATGTGAAGGATATTTCTATTACTGCAGAATTTGAAGTAATAAATGGTTCACATAAAGAGTTATCAAGTGGAATAAAAACGTCAATTTTGGCATGGACTACAACACCATGGACATTACCTGGTAATGTTGCTTTGGCTGTGGGTAAAGATATTGATTATGCGATTATAGAAAAAGAGGATGAGGGCGGTGAAGGTGTTGTGAGATTTGTTCTAGCCAAGGAGTTGTTAAACAAGGTTTTTGGTGATTCCAAATATGAAGTCGTAACAACGCTAAAGGGTTCTGAGATTGTAGGAACTGAATACAAGCCACTTTTCCCATTTCTTGCAAATATAATATCAGAAGAGCAAAAAGATAATTTAGAAAAAGCATACAAGGTGTATGAAGCCGATTTTGTGACGACAGAGGATGGTACTGGAGTCGTACATACTGCGGTGATGTATGGACACGATGACTTTGAGCTTGGTACGAAAGTAGGTCTTCCTAAAGAGCATCTTATAAATGAAAAAGGGGAGTTTCTTCCAGGTACAGGCTTTCTTGAGGGGCGATTTGTAAAAGATCTTGAGACAGAGATAGAAATACTTAAGGCCCTACAAGCAAAGGGGGCTCTTTTTGCTAAAGCAAAGTATGAACATAGCTATCCTCATTGCTGGAGATGTAAAACATCTCTCATATATTTTGCGCGTGACTCATGGTATGTCCGCATGACCACACTTCGTGATGAAATGGTTGCATCCAATCAAGAAATTAGCTGGGAACCTGCACACCTCAAGGAAGGGAGGTTTGGTGAGTGGATATCAGGTATTAAGGATTGGGCTTTTTCAAGAGAAAGATATTGGGGTACACCGCTTCCTGTGTGGGTAAGCGAAAATGGGGAAGAGAAGCTTGTGGTTGATTCATTTGAGACACTTAAAAAGCACACTCCAACTTCTGGCAATACATACATTGTCATGCGTCACGGTGAAGCAGAGAGTAATGTTGAAAAAATAGTAAGCGATAATGTTGATAATCCCCACCATCTTACAAAGAACGGTAAGCAAGAGGTAGTCAATACTGCAGAAGAGCTTTCAGAAATGAAAGTAGATTATATTATTACCTCTCCTTTTATTCGCACAAGAGAAACAGCGGAGATTCTTGCTATTAGACTTGGTGTTCCTAAAGAAAATATTATTGTTGATGTAAGAATACAAGAGATTCAGACAGGAGGATTTAATGGAAAGAGTCATGATGAATACCATGAAGAGATAAAAAATCATCCTGATATTTTTGGTGCATCAGGTGAAGCGAGAGAAACACTCCTCGATGTAAAGAAGAGAATGGGAGATTTTCTTTATGACATAGAAACTCGTTACGCTAACAGCACTATTCTTATAGTGACACACGGATCACCTTCATGGATGCTTTTTGCAGCAGCGTATGGGTTCATAGAAAAAGAGTTGAAACAAGTTGATGTGATAGAGCATCTTTCATACCTTGGTAATGCTGAGTATAGGGAACTTTCTTTTGTACCACTTCCACACAACGAAAACTATGAAAGAGACCTCCATAGACCGTATGTTGATGATCACATATTACTCTCTTCAGAGGGTACTCCTCTTAAGAGGGTTAAAGAAGTGGTTGATGTGTGGTTTGATTCTGGGTCTATGCCTTTTGCACAACACCACTATCCGTTTGAAAACAAAGAACGCGTTGATCAGGAACTCTTTCCTGCAGACTATATTTCTGAAGCAATAGATCAGACGCGAGGGTGGTTTTATACCTTACATGCAGTAGGTGTACTTCTCGGTAAAGGAAGGGCGTATAAAAATGTAATATCTCTCGGACACCTCTTAGATGCGGAGGGCAAAAAAATGTCAAAATCTATTGGTAATGTGGTTGATCCTTTTGTCATGATGGATACATATGGTGCGGATATTCTTCGTATGTGGATGTATAGCGTCAATCAGCCAGGTGACTCAAAGAACTTTGATGAGAGGACAGTTGATGAAATGTCAAAAAAAATACTTAATCTTTTAGAAAATATTGTTCATTTTTATACCCTCTATAGTAAAGAAGAGGGGGACAGTGTTCTCGAAGATGAGTATAAAGGAAAGAACGCCCTTGATCTTTGGATTATCGCAAAACTCAAAGAGCTCAATATGGTAATAACTTCTTCTCTTGATGAGTACAAGCTTTTTGAACCTTCTCGAGCGATTAGAGATTTTATTGGAGATTTCTCTCAGTGGTATATACGACGATCTCGCGAAAGATTTAAGTCCCAGCCGCAGGATGAAGGTGATAGAAAAGAAGCTATTCTCACAACAGGATATGTATTGCGTGAGCTTGCAAAAATCATTGCTCCTTTTATGCCATTTTCAGCAGAGTATGTATATACTTCTGCCGGAGGCCCAAAAGAGAGCGTGCATTTAGAGGACTGGCGTACTTTTACTCTTAGTGGTGAGGAAAGGGATTCTATAGCCCAGATGAATGTAGTGCGTTCTATTGCCTCGCTTGGTCTGGAGGCGCGCGACAAAGTGTCCATAAAAGTGCGTCAGGTTCTTGCGTCGCTTACTATAGAGGGTCCTCTTACTTCTCTGATAGAGACAATAAAAAATAATAATGAATTATTACAACTCATAAAAGATGAGATAAATGTAAAAGATGTCTTTTTTGAAGAAGGTGAGGGTGAAATGAAGGTAACCCTTGATACACTGATTACTCCAGACCTCAAGCAAGAGGGGGAGGTGAGGGAGTTTGTGCGTGCGGTACAAAATATACGAAAAGAAAAAGGACTAGAACCAATGGATACTATAGAATCTATGTCTGTTTGGGGTGAAGAAAAAGATTTTATTGAATCATATAAAGGAGAAATAGAGTCCCAGTTACGAATTAAAAAAATAGTTTTTGAAGAGGTAAAAGACGGTACTACTATTGAGGTAGGCGAGAAATCTTTTATGTTAGATTTGACACTATAAGAGAAAATTTTTTCTAACACGATGGCACATACACTCTATCATACAGAAGGATTCATTGTAGAGAGCGTCAATAGCGGAGAGGCAAATCGTTTCTTGTGGATTTACACTAAAGATTTTGGCCTCTTAGGGGTACATGCCCAGGGTGTACGATATATGAAATCAAAATTACGCTATAGTCTTATTGATATGGCGTATTGTAGTTTTACATTGGTGCGAGGTAGAGATGTGTGGAGACTGACAAGTGCGACGATACAGGATAGCGGCTCTTTTTTGTTGATGGGTAACATACACAAGAGAGTTGCGTTTTCTCGAGTAATGAAGCTTTTAAAGAGATTGATACATGGTGAAGAGAGAGATGATGTCCTGTTTGAAATACTGTATCGTGGGTATCTTTCGCTCCAAGATACTAGTGTTGATTATGGGGTAATAAAAAGTATTGAAATAATGCTTGTGATTCAGATTCTTCATACGCTAGGGTATCTTTCATTACCAGAAGAATATATGAGATTTATTCACACAGACTCCTGGAGTCTTGATATATTGGGAGAAATAAGTGAAAGGAAGCATTCTATGGTTCGTATTATAAACGACTCCCTCGGCATGATAGAGGTATAGATTATTCTTTAGAGAGCATGCTATACTTTCTTTATGCAAGAAGAATACCAAAGTAAGATAGAAGAGGTAAAAAAAAGTTTATATTCTCGTAATAACCCTCCCGAATCAAAACCACTTTCTAGGCTCGGTAAAAAAGATTTTGACATACCAGATGATTGGGATACTGGAGATTTTTCCGAGACACAAGATGCTGACGCACTACATACTATGAAAAAAAAGAATTCTCACGCACTCTTAAATAAAATACTTCTTTTTTCAGGATTATTTTTTCTGCTTGGTGTCGGATATACCTTTTTTGCATTCACTACAGGGCAGGCAACCATTTCCTCAGATAATATAGACATAAAGGTATCCGGTCCCATCTCTATTGCAGCAGGGGAGGTTCTTTCTTTGGAGCTTTCAATAAAAAATAATAATGATGTGACACTTGAGCTTGCGGATTTATTGATAGAGTATCCTGAAGGCACGAGACAAGGAGATGATATTTCAAAAGAGTTACAGAGATATCGAGAATCTTTAGGTACTATTAAAGCAGGAGATAGAAAGACTACAACAATAGAGTCTGTTATTTTTGGAGAAGAAGGTGATAAAAAAACCATTTCAATAGGTATTGAGTATAGGATACCTAATTCAAATGCAATATTTTTTGTAGAGAGAGAGTATGAGGTAGAGATTACTTCTTCGCCACTTTCATTACAGGTTGACGCACCGACACTTATAAGTACGGGAGAAGAAATTGAGTTTGTACTCACTCTTTCATCTAATAGCATAGAAACCATACACAAGGTGTTAGTAGTGGCCGAATATCCATTTGGATTTCAGTATAACGCAAGAGAAGGTACAGAGCCTTCTTTTGATGATTCTATATGGGAAATAACCAATCTTTCTCCAGGAGAAAAAGAAAAAATTGTGATACGAGGAACTTTTATAGGCCAACAAGATGAAGAGAGGACTATTCGTTTTGTGGTAGGGCTCCCGAAAGAGTTTGATGAAAAGTCTATCGGGACACCTTTTTTAACTCATTCTCGTTCTCTTACTTTAGAGCGACCTTTTCTCGGTCTCTCTCTTGCACTTAATGGAAGTACTGCGGAGAAAGTGGTGACCTCTATTGGTTCTGAGATTAGAGGTGATATTACATGGAATAACAATCTTTCTTCACGAATCAGTAATGTAGAAATGCAAATTGCACTCAAAGGAGACCTTCTGAACCGTAGCTCAGTGTCTGGAGGGAAGGGATTTTTCCGATCAACAGACGATACGATTTTGTGGGATAGTCGTTCAGTTCAAGGATTTGATAGCCTCAATGCACGAAGCTCTGGCTCGACAGGATTTAGCTTTTCTTCACTAGATCTTTCTTCAGTGGCGGGATCTTTTAAAGACCCCTCTATTACGCTTGTTGCCACTATCAGTGGTACGAGCATGGATGATAGTGGTATTTCCAAAAAGATTACGACGACTGTACAAAAGGAAGTCGTACTCTCTACAGAGATAGGGGTGCATGCAGAAGGTTTTTATTTTGGAGGTCCTTTTATTAATAATGGCCCCTTGCCACCAAAAGCAAATCAAGAAACCACCTATACGGTAGTGCTTTCTGTCACCAATGCAATTAATACAGTCACAGGAGCAAAAGTAAAGGCAACATTACCAAGTTATGCACGCTGGATGTCTGTAGTAAGTCCTAGTACAGAAAATGTGACATATTCACCAATAGGAGGAGAGATAGTCTGGGATCTTGGAGATATCAATGCTGGAGTAGGGTACTCTAATCCTGCACGAGAGATTTCTTTCCAGATAGCCGTAACTCCTAGTATTTCTCAAATAGGCACAAATCCAAACCTTATTCTCAACCCGCGTATTGAGGGGAGAGATGTGGTCACAGATATTCAACTACAATCTAGTGCACCCCGTAATCCTACCACCCTCCTTACGAATGACACTGGTTTTAAAAAAGAATATGGATCTGTGGTGGAATAATGTATAAAGTTGTATTCTCTCCTTTCTGATGCTATGATTTTAGTGTGAAAGAGCATCCCCACAACATAATGAAAATATCAATAGATTCTGGAACAATAATACGAGCCATTTTTTTTGTGGTGCTTGCGGTGATACTCTATCTCCTTCGAGATGTACTCCTTACTTTTCTTGCAGCGGTCGTGATTGCTTCCTCAATAGAGCCGATTACAAGCAAGTTTGAGAGAAGGGGGGTGCCAAGACTTTTGGCGGTAATTGGTATCTATGTAGGTGTTGCGATTTTTGCAATCAGTATGTTTTATTTCTTCGCACCTCCTCTTGTGGAAGATATTTCAAACATTATTTCTCGTGCACCTGAGTATGTTGATTCTCTGCAGATATGGGGTGCACAAAATCAAAGCTTTTTTGGAGTTCAGGTCTTTAACTCTTTCGGGGGAGAAGGTGGTATTTCAGCAACACAAATTGTTGAGAGTCTCAGTGACTCCGTTTCGGGTATTGGTAGTGGAGCACTTGGATTCTTTAGTGGAGTCTTTGGAGGATTCATGAGCTTCATTCTTATCGTAGTACTTTCATTTTATTTTTCGGTACAAAAAGACGGAATTGATACTTTTTTGAGGATTGTCACCCCTATAAAAAATGAAGATTACATTATCAATCTTTGGAAAAGGTCTCAGCGTAAAATGGGTCAATGGCTACAGGGTCAGATGATACTTGGTATTATTGTGATGGTGTTGGTGTATCTCGGACTTACTATACTTGGAGTAAAGAGTGCACTTCTCCTCGCATTACTCGCAGGACTTCTCGAGATTCTTCCTCTGTTCGGTCCTATTATTGCTGCAATCCCAGCCATTGCAATAGCCCTCATTGATGGAGGATTTTCTCTCGCACTGATGGTGTTTGGGCTTTATATCATTATTCAACAGTTTGAGAACCATCTCATCTATCCACTCGTGGTAAAAAAGGTAGTAGGAGTACCCGCACTTGTCGTGATTATTGCACTTGTGGTGGGGGGACAGCTTGCAGGATTTTTAGGAATGTTGCTCGCAGTACCTATTATGGCAGCTCTTATGGAGTATACGGGAGATATTGAAGCAAGAAAAAAGAAGCTCCATGATGATATGAAAGTAGAGTCTGTAGTATAGATATGTCAGCAAAAAAACCAATCTACATTACGACCACTCTTCCTTATGTAAATGCAAATCCACATATAGGACACGCACTCGAGATGATACAGGCTGATGTATATGCGCGCACACATCGCATCCTTGGTCACGAGGTCTTTTTTAGTACCGGAGTTGATGAGCATGGTCAAAAGGTTTTCAATAAAGCGTCCAAGGAGGGAATAGAAGTAAAAGCGTATGTAGATCAGTATGCAAAAAGATTTGAAAACCTAAGAGATATACTCGGTCTTTCATTTGATTCATTTATTCGCACAACCTCGCCTCTTCATAAAAAAGCTGCTCAAGAGATGTGGAAGAGAGTATATGATTCAGGGGATATTTATAAAAAAGAATACAAAGGACTTTACTGTGTAGGATGTGAAGCATTTATAAAAGAAAAAGATTTAAAAGAAGGTGAGTGTCCAGATCATCCAGGACAAGTACCACAAGAAGTGATTGAAGAAAATTATTTTTTCAAATTTTCAAAATACCAAAACGAGCTACTTGAGTATCTTTCACGAAAAGATAGTGTCGCTCCGGAATTTCGTCGGCAAGACCTGATTTCTTTCGCATCTCTAGGACTTGAAGATATAAGCATTTCACGAAGAGCAGAAAAGATGCCCTGGGGTATATCTGTACCAGGTGATGATGAGCATGTGATGTATGTGTGGTTTGATGCGCTTACAAACTATCTCTCTACGCTGGGGTGGCCTCTCTCCACTGGAGCTACGGAGGGTGATTTTACAAAATTTTGGGAGAGAGGATTCACTATTCAATGTGCAGGTAAAGATCAGATGAGATTCCAATCACTTCTTTTCCAAGCGATGCTTTTTTCTGCTGGGATAAAAAGAACAGACAAAATTTTCTATCACGGTTTTATTACGAGCGGGGGAGTAAAGATGTCAAAAAGTATAGGTAATGTAATTGACCCTCTCGTACTACAGAGCGAGTATGGGACAGATGCATTTCGTTACTACCTTCTTCGTCATATTCATCCATCTGAGGATAGTGATTTTACTGAAGAAAAGTTTAAGGAGAGTTATAACGCACATTTGGCAAATGGGATTGGTAACCTTACCTCAAGAATAATGAAAATGGCAGTGGAGTATGACCTAGAGTACGAGGACCTACTTTCACGAGAGGAAATATGGAACCATCCTGAAAACACCGCATATGTTGATGCCTTAAAGAATTTTGAATTTAATCATGCACTCGATATTGTGTGGGGGTTAATACAAGAAGCTGATGAGTATATTGCTCGAGAAGAACCGTTTAAGGTAGTAAAAGAAAATCCAGAAAGAGCAAAGAAGATTGTTTGGAATGTATTAGTGAAACTACACATGGTTGCAGTTTTGCTTGAGCCTATTCTCCCAGATACTGCAGAGAAGATTCAAAGCGCAATAGAAAAGAAAGAGAAACCGGAGAATTTATTTGTGCGCAAATAAATTCAGGATTATAAATAACGAATTCTTAAAACTCACACCTCATATCTTATTTTTATGAATATAAAATTTTTCGACGCGCACTCACACCTCAATTTTCCTCAATTCGACGAAGATAGAGAAGAGATAATAGAGGAAATGAAGAATCACGGGATTGCGACCATTTGTGTGGGTACAGATAAAAAAACATCCAGAGAGTCGGTGGAACTCGCAAAAAATAATAGAAATATATGGGCAGTGATTGGTCTGCACCCTACAGATACGGATGAGGATTTTTTAGAGAGAGAGTATGAGGCATTACTATACGAAAGGGTTGTTGGAGTGGGTGAGTGTGGCCTAGATTATTTTAGAGGGAGAGAAAAGGAAAAAAAACAAAAAGATGTATTTCATTCACAAATTCAGTTTGCATTAAAACAAAACCTTCCTTTGATGCTTCATCTGAGGCCTTCCGTAGGTTCAATGGATGCTTACACTGAGGGTCTAGATATTCTAGAGTCATATTCTAGAGAGTATGGTGACACACTTAGGGGAAACTCACATTTTTTTGTTGGCGATAGTGCTGTTGCGAAACGATTTTTGGATTTAGGTTTTACCATGTCTTTTGATGGCCCTATTACATTTTCCAATGAATATGATGAAGTGATTCGTTATATTCCTGATGACATGATACTTGCCGAAACCGATGCTCCGTTTGCGGCGCCTATACCGCATAGAGGAAAGAGAAATTCACCACTTTATATAGAAGCTATTGTTGAGAGGTTGAGTGCATTAAAACAAAGAGAAAAAGATGAGTATGGTAAGGTTCTTGTAGATACCACCTTGAGAATCTTTGGTATTTGAAGGTGAGTACTCTTGTAGCTATGATATGAAGGTATATAGCCCTAAAGAAGGCATGTTTTCAAGGGACTCCGTATCTTTTTTGGTTGCTTTTTGTGGATAATATGATATTCTAGTGCCCACACACCCCTTATACAAAGGGGGTAGAGGATTCACCAAAAGGTGATATTTAATGGTTAAATTTCTTATAGGAATGAAAGAAGAAACAGTATTAGACAACGAAGAGCTTACCGAAGGGCAAGTTTTTATGGATGAAGATGCGGAGGATAATGATACTCGTGTATATGAGGTTGGTTTTCTGTTGGACGCTACTATTCCTGAGGACACATTAGCTGTTGAAGTACAAAAAATAAAAGAAAGTATAGAAAAAGACGGTGCACGATTTATTTCTGAGGAATTTCCAAAACTTTTGGAGTTAGAATATACCATGACAGTTTCTCAAGATGGATCAAAAAGCGTCCATGATACGGCATATTTTGGATGGGTAAAGTATGAAAAAGATCCTTCTCAAATAGAATCAATGCATAAGGCGCTTTCTGCAAATACATCTATAGTGCGATTTATTACTATAAAGACTGATGAACAGGATTTCACTCCTTTCAAAGTTCCAACGAAGGTTGATACAGAAAAGGATAAAGGAGAAAGAGATTCAAAAAAAGAGTCATCAAAAGAGCCAATAGCTATCACAAAAGAGGAGCTTGATAAAACTATAGAAGAACTTGTTATTGAATAATTATAAGTAATATTAGTTTTCTTGTGTCTAACACCCGAAAGCTTTAACCTGAAATCATATGTATATCAACAAAGCATTTGTATACGGCAACCTCACACGAGACCCAGAGCTCAGGAAGCTTCCTTCAGGTATCGCTGTTGCAACATTTTCAGTTGCGACGAATAGGGTGTGGAATGACAAAAATGGCTCTCGACAAGAATCAACAGATTATCACAACATTGTGGTGTTTGGTCGACAGGCAGAAACAGTCAACCAATACATGAAAAAGGGAAGCCCTGTTTTTGTGGAGGGGAGGATGCAGACTCGAAGTTGGGAGTCAGATGGTGTGAAGAAATATCGAACAGAAGTTGTTGCTGATAGGGTTCAGTTTGGTCCTCGAGCGACAGGAGGAAGTGATGCTTCTTCATCAGGACACAAAGATTCATCACCAGAAGACAAGGAAGAAGTCCCATCAATAGAATATCCAGATGATGATGGTATTAATCCTGATGACATTCCATTTTAATAGTTACAAACACATATTCATTATTACATTATGACTGATTGTTATTTTTCAAAACATCAAATAAAAAATATAGACTACAAAGACACGGAGTTGTTGAAGAAGTTTATGAACCCTCATGCACGCATGATAGGCAAGAAGAGAACAGGCGTGTGCGCAAAACATCAACGTCAGCTTGCACTTGCGATAAAACGAGCTCGTTTTATGGGCTTACTTCCTTATATAGCAAAGTAAATCTACAACCCAAAAACCAAAAAATAAAATACGACCCACAAAGGGTCGTATTTTATTTTTTGGTTTTTTAGGTTACTTATACTCTCCCTGTGTATTCTCCCGTCTCAGTATTCACTTCAATACAATCTCCCGCCTCAATGAAGAGTGGTGTAGTGACGCTATATCCTGTTTCAAGTACTACCACTTTGTTTCCTCCTGATGAAGTGTTCCCTTTGATGTTTGGAGGAGCATCTTTTACCTTGAGATGAACTTTGTTGGGAAGAGAAAATCCAATAATTTCTTCATTGTAGATAAGAGCTTCTATCGTATCGTTGGGCATTATATAGTTGAGCTCATTTTTTATTTGCTCATAGGGTACCATGTGTCTTTCTTTGGGGTTTTCGGGGTGAGAAAGCCACACTTCCGATCCTTTTTGATACAAGTATTTGAAGTCTTTTTTTTCAAGCTCCGCTTCATGAACTGACTCAGACTGATGGAATGAATATTCTGTTACTTTTCCGGTAATAATGTTTTTCAGTTTTGTTTGATTGACGGGCTTTCTTTGTTGTTTACGAAAGACATGAGAAGAAAGCACCTCATAAGGCTCTCCTTCAAGTACAATAAACTTTTTCGGTTTTATCTCATTGTATGCAAGCATAACAGAAGGGGATTATACTTCCTTTTGAGCAGTTTGTATATCTTTGAGTAATTGCTTTGCAAGGGGTTTATTTTCACGCAGTGTCTGTCTTGCGGCATCATATCCTCTACCAAGCTTTTCTTCACCGTATGAGTATGAAGCTCCTGCTTTTGTGATAAGTTTGTACTTTTCTCCAAGCGCAAGAAGCTCACCTTCATGAGATATTCCTTCTCCATAGATGATATCAAAGTCCGTTTGTTTGAAGGGTGCGGCTGTTTTGTTTTTTACTATCTTTACGCGTGTACGCGACCCAACCACTTCGTCTCCTTTTTTTATTTGTGCAATCCGACGGATATCTATTCGTACTGAACAGTAAAATTTGAGAGCTTTTCCGCCAGGTGTTGTCTCGGGGGAGCCAAACATGACACCAATCTTCATACGAATCTGGTTGATGAATATAACCACCGTTTTACTCTTTGCCACTATAGCGGTGAGTTTTCGGAGTGCTTGTGACATAAGTCGAGCCTGTTTTCCAACATGATGTGCTCCCATATCACCCTCTATTTCGTCTTTGGGAGTGAGTGCTGCGACAGAGTCTACTACTATTACATCTATTTTTCCTGATCGTACAAGAGATTCTACTATTTCGAGTGCCTGTTCACCAGTATCTGGCTGTGAGATAAGGAGGTCATCTATTTTTACCCCAAGCTTTTTTGCATAGTCTGGATCCATGGCATGTTCAGCATCCACGAATGCACATACACCACCCTTTTTTTGTGCTTCTGCGATAACATGCAGGGTGAGTGTTGTCTTTCCTGACGATTCTGGTCCGTACACTTCTACGACTCGTCCTCGTGGGAGTCCGCCGATACCAAGTGCATAGTCTATACCAATAGATCCTGTGGAGATAGATTCTATACCTACTCTTGGAGTTTCTCCAAGCTTCATGATAGCACCTTCACCAAATCGTGAACGGATTTCTCTAATAGTATCCTCGAGTTTAAGTGAAGAATCTTCTTTTTTTGTCTGTGCTTTTGTTTTTTTCTTTGGTGCCATATAGATTATATTATGAGTAAGGGTGTTTCCTCAGTAGAAGAGTCTTCTACAAGCGTGACCTCAACCGTGTGTGTAATACTTCGTTTAAACTTATCAACCGCATGTAATGTAATTATATTATACCCCTCTAGAAGGAGCAATTTCTCCTCAAAATGATTTTTATCATTGATAAAAATCTGATTTCCATTGAGCTCTATGCGTGCAATATGCGATGCGCTTCCTTCTATACTTACCAGGGGATCTCTTAGAGTCTCTCCATTGAGAGGGGAAGTGAGAGTGATTTGGGGTCCTTGTATGAAGTTACGAGACTGATAATAGGCATATCCAAGGATACTTCCTCCTATAAGAAAAGAAATAATAAAAATACCAATACTGCGTGCTTTAGTGTGATGCATTTTCGACTATCTTAAAAGATTTCATTGTGGTCTCTTTCATCTCCTTCTTGAGTACTTTCATTTCCATCTATCACATCTCTTGGTTTTGATCCTTGTGCAGGACCAATCACTCCATTGTCTTCGAGCATGTCCATGAGTCGTGCCGCTCGAGCATATCCGACACGAAGTTTTCTTTGTAGATATGAAGTGGATGCTTTGCCTGCACGCATTACAGTCTCTCGGGCGTCCTCATAGAGATCATCGTCCTCCTCATCAGGTCCGTCGCTATCAAGATTCATCTCAAAGAGGTTTGCTTTTTCTTGTTCTTCTCCTATGTCTACCTCGTCAGGGAGTTCGTTCTCGTATTCTTTTTGGAGGTATTTAACAACTGCTTTTACTTCTTTTTCAGAAATAAATGCGGACTGAAGACGGATAGGTTTTGACATATCACCGGACATAAAGAGCATATCTCCCGCACCAAGAAGCTTTTCTGCTCCAATAGTGTCGAGGATAGTACGGGAATCTATTTGTGATGCGACTTGGAGCGCTACACGAGCAGGTACATTGGCTTTGATGAGTCCTGTAATCACATTGACCGAAGGTCGTTGGGTAGAGAGTATAAGGTGTATTCCTACTGCACGGCTCATTTGTGCGAGGCGTACGATTGCGGATTCGAGCTCCCGTGGATATGCCTGCATAATATCTGCAAGCTCATCTATGATTACTACTATATAAGGCATCTTATATGGCATTTCATCTTCTTCTTTCCAATCTCCTGCCTTTACTTTATCAAGAGCTGGTCCGAGTATGTTTTTATGATATGACTCGATATCCCTCACTTTGCTCTTTTCGAGTATGTCGTAGCGTCTATCCATCTCTTTTGCAGCCCATTTAAGTGCGAGGACAGCCTTTTTAGGGTCAGTGAGCACTCCAGTGAGAAGGTGAGGGATGCCATTGTAGAGAGTGAGCTCTACACGCTTTGGATCGATCATGATGAGTTTGAGCTGGTCCGGTGAGTTGCGGTAGAGGAGGGAGTTTACGAGTGTGTGAATAGTAACAGACTTTCCAGATCCTGTTGCTCCCGCGATAAGCATATGGGGCATTTTTGCGAGATTTGTGAAGTGTGAACGACCAGTGATGCCTTTTCCGAGACTTATGATGAGAGGGTGGGGGGACTTTTGGTATTCATCATCAGAGAGAAGGCTTGCAAGCCCCACCATAGATTTTGTGGTATTTGGCACCTCAATACCCACGAGAGATTTTCCTGGTATAGGAGCTTCTATTCTTACAGGGTGTGCAGCGAGTGCAAGCTCGAGATTGTTTTGGAGACCTACAATTTTTGAGAGCCGTACTCCTGCTGCAGGCTTGAGCGCATATCGTGTCACAGTCGGTCCTATTGATATTTCATCCATTGCGACATCAATACCAAAGTTTTCAAGTGTTCGCTTGATGAGGTTTGCATTTGCTTTTATGTCACCGACACCAGGTTTTCCTTGGTCTATCCCGAGTATAGAGAGTGGGGGAGGGACATAGACTTTTGTGCTTGGCGCGGTGGACTGACTGAGAGTGAGATTTTTTGCAGGTTTTACATTTTTTGGTGTTTTGTTCATGAATCCTGTCATAGCAAATCCTGAGGTCTTTTTTTCCTCCACTACATCATCTTCTTTTTTCTCATCTTCTACTTCTTCCTCCACCTCATCATCCTCGTAGAGAGCAGGGTCTTTTTCTCTCTTCCAAAAGAGAAGATCAGAAAAGTTGATTTTTGACTCTAGGACAACAATAGTTGATATAATCATGACCGCACTAAGGAGTATGACGCTACCCCAATAATCAAAAAGACGGAGAGCAAATCCTGCAATACCTCCACCGATGACTCCTCCCTCGTCTGCATTAAAAACTCCAATGAGACTAAGCCCAGAAAAGAAAAATATCACCGTCATGAGGAGTTGGAGCTTGCCTGGAGTTTTTGTGTCTGTTTTTACAAATGCGATTGCAATAAGTATAAGCGCTATAGGTATGAGGTAGTAGCCCACACCAAGGAGCATTGAAAAGAAAGATGAAATCCACCCTCCGACCATTCCTGCTTTACCCATTTTTGCTACAGCAAAAAAAGCCGCAAGTACGAAAAATACCACCGCGAGAATCCCTCCTCGTGTCTGTGGATCGAGAGTTGTCCAAAAGTTTTCGCCACTCACCACTTTCTTTTTTTGAGATTTTTTTCGTGCCATATACACACAATAATAACACAAAAATTCAAAGAGGATTTTCTCTAGGGTGCGGTATAAAGAGCATATTTGGAGATTTGATACTCTATTTTTGTTTTATGTATCAGTCCAGTAAGTGAGAGAGGTCCGACTCCTCTTACTTACTGGGGTATGGGTAGTGAGAGGAGGATTGTAAGTATAGAGTACACATTCTTTTAAGACACTTTTTTCTATAGGACAAAGTCTTTACTTTATGCGATGTCTGTTATATAATAAAGGACATAATATAAAAGACATCTAAAAGACATCTTTCTCGGACATTTATTATGGATAATACAATAAAAGACGAAAAAAAAGACCCACTTACCACAATGTCTCATAACAATGACGCATTTATTGATTATTTTGTAAAAAAAACAGAAAAAATATCTGGAGCAATCTATATTATTACCAACTTTATACCTCAGTCAGAGCCTATACGGAGACGAATACAAAAAAATGTTCTTAAGCTTCTTTCTCATACATTTACAATAAAGAAAACAAGCAAGACAGGTGATGGTGTTTCTCAATCCGTTTTCTCTCTCACCTCACAGGTGATACCTGAACTCGTATCACTCCTCTCTATAGCACATGCGTCAGGGTATATAACAGAGATGAACAGCTCACTTATTATTGCTGAGCTCAAGAGAGTATCCTCGGTACTCACTGATTCTTTTGGTGTTATAAAGAATCTATCAGTATCTAAAGACGATCTGCATGTCCCCGATCATAGCAGTGCGCGAATAGAGTCTACTTCATACGATAAAAGACAAAATGAAAATATTTTAAAAGACAAATCTCTTTCTATAAAGGACACACCACGATTACCAAAGACTGAAGGCAAAAAGACAATAGCAAAAAAGAGTGAACGAAGAGATGCAATACTAAGTCTTTTAAGGACACAAAATGAAATCTCAGTAAAAGATGTTGCAGAGAGACTCCCTCACTACAGTGAAAAAACCCTCCAAAGAGAGCTTATAAAGATGGCAGATGAGGGGATTGTCCACAAAGAAGGTGAGAGAAGGTGGACTCGCTATTCTTTGGCAGGAAATACACCCGAATAGAGTCGGTGCTTTTGATTTTCTTGAGACTGACTGTCTACTAAGAAAGAGCCTTATTTTCATTGACTTTTCTTTCAAATATGAGACAATACTGTGTATAAAAAAGAGGTCTGTCAAAGCGTGAAAAGATAGAGTATTTTAGAGTTTAGTGCAGGTGATCTTTACAAGGTATATGTGTAGCAAAGAAGCCTTTCTTTTAGAAGGATAATGCAAGGTTTCTATGGAGACAACATATACATTGTAGGTTATCCACAAAAGATGTTATGACACTGAGTCTTTTTTTAAGATATAATTGTTATCACTAGGGTGGCGTAATCTCTCGCAGATTTACTGTAGGAGTTTAGGACATCCTTATGGAGGACAATTTGTATAAAAAGTCGGACAGGAATGACCTTTGACAATTTCATATGTTTAGGAAATTGAGTACACACTCATTGGTCTTTGTGTGTGTACGAACAAAGGAGGCATTTCTGTTTATCAGAAATGTATTATCAGTTTTGATTCCACATCATAGATTCATTTAGATTACACGCTAAAGAAACTATGTATTGGTTTTATTAGTAAGCGTCTCCAACGAAGGTAGTAATACACGAGAAGGAGACATCGTATAGGTGTCGATAAAGGACACATATACTTAACAAATAATTATGAGTAGATTTAGTAAAACACGATTCGCAAAATTAGTTGCAGGATTCGTAGGTCTTACAGCAGGAGTACTCATGCTTGCGACACCAGCATTCGCTGCTGGTCTCACCTCTACACAAGTGGATGCAATAATCACATTGTTGCAATCATTTGGAGCAGACTCAAGCGTGATCTCAAATGTACAATCAGCTTTGACAGGCACACCTTCAACAGGAGGTACAGGTTCTACAACAACTGCATGTACATTCACACGAAGCCTTACATTACAGTCACAAGGAGCTGATGTAACCTGTCTTCAAGATTACTTGACAGGAACAGGTCACTACAGTTTCTCAGGAGGTTCAACAGGATACTTTGGTCCAGTTACCCAAGCAGCAGTAGCCGCATGGCAGGCAGCAAATGGAGTAACTCCAGCAGTTGGATACTTTGGTCCTGTATCACAGGCTAAGTATGCAGCAGTTGCAGGCACCACTACTACAACACCACCTACTACTGGCGGAGGTACTACAACACCAACACCAGGAACAGGGTTGACAGTATCAAGTCCTGCACAGCCAGCAGTATCACTTGCACCAGCAAGTGCTGCTCGACTTCCATTCACAAAAGTAACATTCACAGCAGGAGCTGACGGAGATGTGACAGTTAACTCACTCGTAGTAGAGAGAGGAGGACTTTCACAAGACGCAGCATTCTCAGGAGTAGTACTTCTTGATGAAAACGGAACACAAGTAGGAATTGCAAAAACATTGAATTCACAACACCAAGCAACATTGTCTGAGTCATTTGTCGTAAAGGCAGGTACCTCACGAACAATGACAATTGCTGCAAACATGGCTTCAAACACAGCAAGCTATGCAGGTGAAGTAGCAATGTTCTCACTTGTTGCTGTAAATACTTCAGCAACAGTATCAGGATCACTTCCTATCACTGGAGCAGGTCACACAATCAACGGAACACTTTCTATTGGAAACATTACCGTTGCTCGTGGTTCAAATGACCCAGCAGGAAACCAAACAAAAGAAGTTGGAACAACAGGTTACACATTCTCATCAGTAAAGATCACAGCCGGATCACAAGAAGATATCCGACTACACTCTATTCGATGGAATCAGGTAGGTTCAGCTTCAGCAAGCGATCTTGAAAATCTTTCAACATATGTTGATGGTGTGGCATATCCGGTGACAGTGTCATCAAATGGTAAGTACTACACTTCAACATTTGGAGCAAATGGTATTGTTGTGCAAAAAGGATTCAGCAAGGACATCTCTATTAGAGGAGATATTGCAGATGGTTCAGCACGAACAATCGACTTCAACATTGAAAAGAGAACAGATCTTAATGTCACAGGAGAGCTCTACGGATATGGAATCGTTCCACCATTTGGATCTGCATCAGGAACAAATGATTCTCAATTCCACACCACAGATGATCCTTGGTATGATGCTGCAGTAGTTACAGTATCAGCAGGTTCTATTACAGTATCAGCTGACACAACTCTTGCACCTGCACAAAATGTTGCAGTAAACTCACCAAACCAAACATTGGGAGCATTCTCAGTAGATGTACGAGGTGAACAAATTTCAGTTGCTCAGATGGTATTTGCAGTAACAGCATCAGGAAACGAAGTATCAGATCTTACAAATGTGACAATGGTAGATGCTAATGGAGTAGTATTGGCAGGTCCTGTAGATGGAGTAGATACAACAGATCCAGCAGGAACATTCACATTCTCAGACACCATTACTTTCCCAGTGGGAGTAACAAAGGTAGTCCTAAAAGGTAAGTTAGGAACAGACTTTGGTTCTACTACTGCATCAAATACGATTGTAGTAGCAACAACACCAAGTTCACAATGGACAACAGTAACAGGTCAGTTGACAGGTAATACAATCACGCCTTCACCGGCATCAGCTATTACTGCATCAACAATGACAGTAAAGGCAGGTTCACTTGCTATTAGTCAGTCAACACAGCCCACAGCACGAGCAGTGATCGCAGGAGAACAAGGATTTGAGTTTGCTCGATATGTCTTCGATGCAACGTCATCAGGAGAAGACATAAAGGTACTTTCATTCTTACCAACTCTTGGAGTATCAGGAAGTGCTGCAGCAACACACTTGACAGCATGTCAGCTGTTTGACGGTGCGACAGCATTGAACACAGGTTCAAACTCAAAGAACCCAACAGCTGCAGGTCCACAGACATTTACTTTTGACGGAACAGGATTTGTAGTTCCTAAGGGAACAGCAAAGACACTTTCACTAAAGTGTAATGTCTCAACAGCTGCAACTTCAGGTACATTCACATGGAGTCTTGGAAACAATACATCATTTACTGGCGCATCAGGAGTAGATTCAGGCTCTACAATCGCAGAGACATGGTCAACTTCAAGTGGTCAGGCAATGACAGCATCAACAGGAGGTTCTTACACAGTAACTGCTGATACTTCAGTGCTCTACAAAGTGGCACAAGCAGGATCAACAGATGTTACTCTAGGAGCATTCCGATTTGAAGCAAGCACTTCAGAGGATGTAGAAATTAAGCAAGTTGCACTTGAGCTTGGTAATACTGCATCAAACTCACCAACAGATCTTCTCAATGAAAAGGTTTACCTTTATCATGATGGAGTAAAGGTTGGAGAAGCGAGCTTTGTAGGAGCATCATCAGATTATGCAACATCAACTCTTATGATCCCTGTACGAGTTACAGCAGGAGAGTCAGAGACAATCGTTGTAAAGGCTGATCTTGCATCACACAACGCAAACAGTGCTTCAACAGCATTCGGTGCATTCATCGCAGTAAACTACGATGGAGACAATGTTGGTCTTAACGGTAACTACGCAACAGGTGTTGCTTCAGGTTCTACAATCTCAAGCAGTACAACATCAGACCAAACTACAAATGGTCTTCGCGTATTCCGAACAGTACCAACTGTTACTGACTCAACAACATCAACAACCCTTGCAGCAGGTTCTGACCTTTACAAGGTGACAATCACCGCAGGAACAGGACGAGATGTTGGACTTAATCAGTTGAAATTTGACATCGCAACAACAGGAGCAACTGTTTCAGGATTTACTCTAGTAGGTCCATCAGGAACAGTAAATTCAACCGCTAAGAATGCAGAAGGTTCAGCAGGTTCAGAGACAGTTACAATTGTATTTGATGATACAAATGTGGATCGACGAATTCCTGCAGGAAGTTCAAAAACATTTGCACTTCGTGCAAATACAGTTTCAGGTCTTAGCGCAAGCAATACCGAAACATTGAATGTGAACCTACGAGCTGATAGCGCATACCCATCACTTGCAAATCAAATGGGTACTGTGACATCAGTAAACGCTGATTCAAACAACAACTTCATTTGGACACCATTCTCTACAACCACACCAGTAGCAAGTGCTGCAATCAACAGCAATCTTGACTGGACAAATGGTTATGGAGTACCAGGATTCCCAAGTGTAGGTCAAAACTTCCCAGTACGAGTATTCTCACACTAATTTCAAGTTGAAATTCTAGGAGATTACTTCTAGGGAATAACAAAAACCCGCATGCCTTATGGCGTTGCGGGTTTTTGTGTTGTCTTTTTATTTGGGTATAATGGGTGTATATGAAAAAAGACATGAAGACACCACTGCTTATTATAGGCACTCTAGTTTTTCTTACGGGCTTATTTCTTTTTTTGCATGAAAGAGGATATATCCTCAAAGAAGGAGATAGAGTAGAGGAAGACATAATAGATCAAGAAAATATCTCTGAAAATGAGGGACTTGAAGATGCCACTATTGTCATAGAGCCAATAGATGATATAGCCGACATTCCCACTCCGTCGCTCGTGCGAGACTTAGGAGAGCTTACAGCATCCACTCGTGGGTATCTGGAGGCTACAGAAGAGAGGATAAGGACAAATCCCCAAGATATAGGAGCATGGATAGAGATAGGTGCTATATGGAGGTCTGCAGGAGATTATGAAGGCGCAGAAGAAGCCTGGCAATACGCACTTCTTCTTAATCCCGATAATCCTCTTACTCTTGTCAATCTCGGCAATCTTTATTATAGAAATAGGGCAGATTTTATCACTGCAGAGAGCTTTTATTTAGGAGCGATCACAAAAGCCCCTTTGCGTATAGACACCTATTTTCAAATCACTGACCTCTATCTCAACGGACTAAAGGACAGAGAAAAGGCACTTAGTCTTCTCGAAGAGGGGCGAAAGATACTCCCCACAGATGAGGACATAGAAGAGCTTTATAATTCAGTCAAAAATCTATGATAAATAGAGAGTACATACATTTTCTTCTTGGATTCTTGGGTATTATACTTCTGAGCGTAATACTCATTGTGAGTGCGAGTTTCTTTCTCGGAGATGAGCTTCTTGAGGAGGAAGGAGAGAGTGCTATTGCGGAAACAGAAACAGTACTCTAGACCATTTTCTTCATTGTCTTAAATGAGCCTAAAAAAGCCCTGCATATGGGCTTTTTTAGTATATGGAGCCCTTTTATTAACAAAATATCCTCACGGTATTCTATAGTTTTCAACAGATTTATGCACAGATAATGAATTTTTTACACATATTATAAGACATATATCCACATGTTTTTCCACAAAATCATACAAAACAGGTATTTTCTATAATTTATATATTTACCTAAAATTCTTCTCTTCTTATATACAGATTATAAGACTGTTATACACAGACTTTTACCCAAAAATGAAAAAAAGAGAATAAGAAAACAAAAAATCGACTTTATGAAGTCGATTTTGTTGCGTAGGTGTCTTAGAAAAGGGACTCTACTATCTCTTTCACATCATTTCCTTCCGCCTTGCCTTTGAGGTCTTTCATGACAGCTCCCATGAGAATACCCATTTTACTTTTATCTTCTATGCCGAGCTCTTTTTGCTTTGCGAGTACCACAGTATGGATGTCCTCCTTGTTCATCATCTGAGGGAGATAGGTTTCTATGATATCAAGCTCTTTTTCTTCTTTTTCTGCAAGATCTTCGCGACCGCCTTTCTGAAACTGCTCAATGCTTTCTTTGCGTTGTTTTGCGAGCCTTCGTATGACCGCAATGATTTCTTCGTCGTTGAGTATTTCTGTAGGCTTGCGCTTTTGGGCTACGAGCTCATTGGTAAATGCGGCACGCATACCTCGGAGTACCGAAAGGCGTAGCTCATCATGAGCTTTGAGCGCTTCGATGGATTCTTTTGTGATTTGTTCGTATAACATATACAACTAATAATAGTTGAATAGGTATACAAAGTCTATATACATTTCAAATTTCAAATTTTTAAACAGTCTCTATTTATCGACACACAGATATAGCCTTGGAGAACCTGGTTCTCCAGGGCTATCGTGAGGAAAACATAAACATCTAAAACAGGGCGACATATCCAGATTGCAGCTCTTTCGGTCGTTGCGCTAAGAATGTATACTATAGATATATGCCTATAAAATCAGTTTTTGGAGCGACTTTTTTTGATAAAAAGAAGACAATAGAAACACTTATAGAAGAAAGTAGAGTCAGCTCAACATACTATCTCTATCTTTCTTTTGGAGCTTTTATTTCCACGCTTGGACTCTTGCTTGATAATGCGATAGTGATCATTGGTGCTATTCTTATCGCACCGATTCTTTTTCCAATCCTCTCCCTTGGGATGGGTATGGTAACTTCTTCTCCTGATGCGATCAAAAGAGCACTCAAAAATATCTCACGCTCTATTGCCATCACTATTGGTATTGCATTTCTGACTTCCTTTTTGGTCAACCAGCCAACTACCACACATCAACTTGACCTCGTGAGTACACCAAACTTCCTCTTCTTTTTGGTGGCATTTTTCTCAGGCATTATCGCAGCTTTTTCATGGGTAAAACAGGATACGACAAGCATACTCCCGGGTATTGCTATCACAGTGTCTCTCGTGCCACCTCTCTCGGCTATTGGTGTTGCACTCTCTATTCTCTCTCGAGATATTCTCGCAGGATCCCTTATGCTCTTCCTTATTAACCTTATGGGGATTGTTCTTGCGAGTATGGTCGTCTTTTCGTTATTTGGTTTTTCTGGACTACAAAAGATACAAGACAAAAAAATACATGACGAAGAGGAAGAAGAGCTTCAGGAAAGCATAGAAGAGTTACAAGCATTAGAAGAAAAGGACAATGGATGAGTTGCCAGTGAGTAGATTAGAAGAGAGGGGGACCGCTGGAGGGACAGCTCTTTCTCGCAAGGTTGCATGGCATTCTATAGAGATTCCTCAGCTTGAGATCCGTCTTTCTACTGATTTTCGAGAAGGTATTACCGAAAAGAGAGCATTAGATCTTCAGAAGAGATACGGATTTAACACCCTTGGTAAAGTACAACGCCTTTCTTTTGTTGGTAAGACTATTGCTCAGTTTAAAAATCCTCTCATAGCGGTACTCTTCGTAGCACTTATTGTGACTGTGGTACTAGGTCACACCCTCGACTCTGTAGTAATAGGTATTGCACTCCTTATCAATGTACTCATTGGGGCATTCCAAGAAGAAAGATCTTCAAAGGCATTTGAAAAACTTCAAGCTTCACAAGAAAAATACACTTCAGTTATAAGGGAAGGGAAGCGTCGTCGCATACCCATTGAGGAAGTGGTAGTTGGTGATATTGTGATTTTGGAATCAGGTTCAAATGTGCCTGCTGATATAAGACTCTTAGAGGGATCAGAAATAAGTGTCAACGAAGCACCTCTTACAGGTGAATGGGTCTCTGTGGTAAAGGACCCCGCCATTATCACAGGAGAAAAGGCAGTTGCAGAACAAAGTAATATGCTCTGGGCAGGGACACTCATCGTCTCAGGTACAGGTCGTGGTGTGGTAGTCGAGGTGGGTAAGAATACTCAGATAGGAGAGATTGCAGCACTGCTTTCCGAAAAAGATACTATCAAAACACCTATACAAAAGACCATTCACTCACTTGCCATTTTCATCACCTACATAGTACTTGGTGCGCTCGTCGTAATCTTTTTGCTCGGTATGGTGCGTGGGCAAACATTCTTTGATATTTTACTCGTTGCGATTGCGGTGGCTGTTTCTGCTGTACCCGAGGGACTTCCTGCTGCGGTGACAGTGGTGCTTGCCATAGGTATGGAAAAGATTCTCAAAAAGAGAGGTTTGGTGAGAAATATTTTAACGGCAGAGACACTTGGAAGTACGACGACTATCATTACTGACAAAACAGGAACTCTCACAGAAGCAAAAATGTCACTTGAGGCAATGATATCGCTCGATTCCTTAAATGGTGTTTGTGATCAGGAAGACCTTTTAGAGTGTAATGAAGATGTATTGCGTATGGGCGTACTTTCATCGGATGCATTTATAGAAGAAGGTGCAGGAGAGGATGGAGATATTATCGTTTATGGTCGTCCTATAGAAAAAGCAATAGTACTTGCAGGGCTTGCACGGGGTTTGTCAGAGTCTGTACTAGAGAGTAAGTATCCGAGGATTGATTTTTTGACATTTAGCTCTGAAAATCGTTTTGCTATTTCTCTCAATAAAGATACAAAAGGTAATAGGATGTATTTTAGCGGTGCTCCGGAAAAGATTTTGGAGCTCTCTACTCGAGCGTGGCACGGAGGCAAAATGGAAGACATGACTCCTGAGAATAAGGCTCGTTTTGAAACTGCTCAAAAAGAAGAGAGTGCAAAGGGACGACGAGTGACTGCTATCGCATTTAGAAATACTACTCGAGACACGATTTCTCGCTCCAAAGATGGTGGAATAGAAGAAAAAGAGTCGCACAACCTTGTATTTGTGGGTCTTTTGGTATTTGGAGATCCTATTCGATCTGATGTACCCGATGCGATAGCGCGTGCCATGAGTGCCGGAGCACGAGTGATTATGGCAACAGGGGATAATCCCGAGACGGCTCGTGCTATTGCGTATGAGACAGGAATCATCACTTCTCCTAATGCAAAGGTATATAGAGGAGTGGAGCTTGATATGATGTCAGATGCTGATTTATTGCATACACTCCAGACACATAAAGTGTTTGCGCGAGTGCTTCCATCACAAAAGCTACGACTTGTGCATGTATTGCGTAATGCAGGTGAAGTCGTTGCTATGACAGGAGATGGTATCAACGATGCTCCCGCCCTACAAAATGCAGACATTGGTGTCGTGGTGGGTTCTGGTACAGATGTTGCAAAGGAGGCTTCAGATCTCATCCTGCTCGATAATAGCTTTGCGATCATCGTCTCCGCCATCAAAGAGGGGAGGAGGATTATCGATAACCTCAAGCGTATTATCGTGCACATGCTCTCGACTTCTTTTGGGGAGATATTTTTGATTGCAGGAACTCTCGCATTTGCACTCCCTCTACCTATCCTTCCAACTCAGATTTTGTGGCTCAACCTCGCACAAGGAGGTCTTCTCAACTTTGCATTCGCATTTGAGCCTTCAGAAAAAGGTATTATGAAAAGGAAGCCTTCAGTGCACTCTGCCAAAAATGTGATATCAGGAGATTTGAAGAAGTTTATTTTTTCTATAGGTACAGTGACTGGTATCTTTACCTTTCTTCTTTTTACTGTGTTGTATGCATTCAAAGTTCCTCTAGAAGAACTTCGTACTATTATGTTTGTGACACTTTCTTTTGATACTATCTTTTTCATTTTCTCTCTCAAGGAGTTTGAGAATCCTCTTTGGAAGATTAGGTTTTTTTCAAACAAATTTTTACTCCTCACCACTCTTTTGAGTACACTTATCGTTGTGGCATCTATTGCTTTTGTACCATTGCGGAGTCTCTTGACCCTTACCACACTTACTTCACTACAAATAGCATTACTTGTTGGTGTCGCGCTCTTTAATGTGTTGACGATAGAGGTGGCAAAGTATTTTATTTTTTGGAGAAAACCAAAACCACTGATATCATCATAGTATGACAACAGAGTTACTCATTGCACTAGGCATTTTTACACTATTGAATGCAGGTATAGTGTGGTTTTTCTTTGGTAGAAAAAAAGAAGAAGTAAAAGATGATTCAGGACTTCTCTTTATCCAAAACCAGATTAATGAACTCACTCGTACAGTAGATACCAAGCTTGGAGAAAGTAACAAGGAAGTACAGAATGCAATACGGGTTCAGTTTTCGGAATCTGCAAAGATTATAAAGGAAGTGACAGAGGGCCTTACGAAGCTTGATGATACGAACAGACAAGTGGTGTCTTTTGCAGATCAACTCCAGTCATTACAAAATATTTTAAATAATCCAAAGCAAAGAGGAGTGCTTGGAGAATATTTTCTTGAGAGAGTGCTCCAGGATGTACTTCCTCCGGATAGCTTTAATACACAGTACAAAATAGGCTCAGGCGATGATAATAAAGACCTAATAGTAGATGCAGTGGTCTTTGTAAAGGATCAGGTTGTTCCTATTGATGCGAAGTTTTCACTCGAAAATTATAATAGAATCTTAGAGGAAGAAAACCCTGTTGAAAAAGTGAAACTTGAGAAGCTCTTCCTCAACGATCTCAAAGAAAGAATAAAAGAAACCTCAAAGTATATACGACCAGAGCTTGGTACCACCGAATTCGCGTTTATGTTTCTGCCTTCTGAAGGAATTTATTATGACCTCTTGTCCAACAAAGTAGGGTCTTTGCAAGATGAGAACAACAGCTTGATCCAGCGAGCAGCGTCTCAATACAAGGTGATTATCGTATCACCCACAACATTTCTCGCATATTTACAGACAGTATTACAAGGGTTGAATGCGATGAAGATAGAGGAAACTGCGAAAGATATAATCAAGAGAGTAGGTGAGCTTGGGAGACATATAAAAACATATGAGGAGTTTATGCTTAAGCTTGGGAATACCTTAGGAACTACTGTCAACCACTACAACAAGGCATCAAAAGAGCTTGGTAAGGTAGATAAAGATATCATGAGGATTACAGGAGAATCTCCCGGACTTGAGCCTCTGACTATTGAAGGACCTCTACAGGAAGATTGACATCCATCACAGTTCGTTTTATAGTGGTCACAGAATTTCATACACCAAAAGAGGTGATGATATGTTCAAGAAATTTCCTACGCTGTTACTCTGTCCTCATTGTAAGAGACATGGGTATATTGTTTTTGATACTGAACTTTGCAGTATTTTGATACTTTGTGTCTCTCAGGCACTGGAGATTGTAGAGAGTGCACTAGAGAAGGGGCTCATCACTCCTTCTGAGGCGGACGATATGGATGAGGAAATCTATAATAGTCCTTTGTTTGGAGATTTGCTTTGGCTTCCTTCTTTTAGAACATGGTGGGAAGAAAATAAGAAAAATGAAACGATTTTTGAGAGAGGGGTACTCAAGGTTACGCGTCGTTTTCCATGTCCATCTGATTAGAAAAGTCACATACCGCATGCACTGCATGCGGTATTTTTTTACATACATATGATAGTGAAGTATAGAAAAAAAAAGGAGGGGGGATGAGCATAATCTAGGAAACCCAGGGTTCCCCGACTCTCTTCTTGTTAGACTTAACATTTTACAAAAAAGAAAAACCTCTAATAAAAGAGGTAATTTCTAAAATCTTGTATTTATTTGTTGCGGGGGCTGGAGTCGAACCGGCACCTCAGGGTTATGCATACCGCTACAGTTTTCACTGCTCTCTAAAAGAGATTTGTGGTCTGGACTATACCTTATCCCTCGTTATAAAACGGTGGGGATCTTGCCGTCTAGTCTCTACACCTTCAAAATCATAGTATATGATTGAGCTTGGCTCGGTATTGCCAACACAAAAATGTGTAAGGTTTCACCGAATTTGACAAGTATTCCATAAAATATCACTACTTTATGAGCCCGATTGAGCCCTGCGACCTACCATTGGTCTACCCCGCGATTTTTACTCCGAAGTATTTATATTATACATAAAAAAGGTTTCAAGACAATTATTTTATTCAAAATTTTAAGATATAATACACATACCAGGTTACACTAGTTTTAATATTTATGGCCTACTCCTTAAAAAAAGAACAAGCTCTTATTTTAAGAAAAGAAGGAAAGAGTATTACATTTATTGCAAAGTATTTGAATGTAAGTAAAAGTACAGTAAGTCTTTGGTGTAAAGATATGGTGTTAACAACTCAACAAATAGAAGCTCTACTGCTCACGCAAAAGACTGCGGGTTTAAAGGCTTTATTCAATGTAAATGAAAAAAAACGAAAAGAACGCTTAGTTACAGACAAGATAATTGCACAAAAAGGTGCGGATGATATTGGAAAGATGACAGATAGAGATCTTTTTTTGCTCGGACTTGGTCTTTACTGGGGTGAAGGCTATAAGTATAAACACGGAGGGTTAGGTTTTACCAATAGCGATCCTCGCATGATTACAGTTTTTTTGAAATGGCTAGAGTCTGTGTATGGTATTTCTAAAGAAAACATAAGTTTGCGTATAAGTATTAATGCTATACATAAAGAAAGACTTGAAGAAATACAACTTTTTTGGTCAAAACATACAAAAATACCTTTATCACAATTCACCAAAGTAAGTTTCATCAAGTCTTTTTCAAAGAAAGTGTATAAAGATAATGAAAACTATTTTGGAGTTCTTAGAGTTAGAGTTAGGCAAGGGTCAGAATATAGAAAGCGACTACTTGGATCTTTGAATGCTATCTGTGAAGAGATTGAAAAAAGATGAAAAATATACTATTCTTCTTGGTACTGTCGGGGTAGCTCAGTTGGTTAGAGCACAGCACTCATAAAGCTGAGGTCGTGGGTTCAATTCCCACCTCCGACACAAAATTAAAGCTCGGGCTACGAAGTAGTTCGGGCTTATAATTTTCTAGTACGGGGTGGGAATTGAAGGCCGGAGCAGCGGGTCCCCGCTCAAGCGAAGCGAGAGTGGGGCTGCGAGGCGGGGTAGCGAGTCCGCCATTTGGCGGAACTTGTGACCAATTCCCACCTCCGACACAAAATTAAAGCTCGGGCTACGAAGTAGTTCGGGCTTATAATTTTCTAGTACGGAAATACAGATAGGAGAAAAAGTGGATAAAAAATCAAATAAATATTTTTGATATACTATAATAAAGAGTAATGAGTGTATAAAAGTATATATGGGAGATATTGATCCAACAAAATTTTTTAAGACACAGCAATCTGTTTCTTTTAATGAAAAAATACCTTCTTCATACAATGGTGGTGGATCCACTTCGGGTTTTGCTATTTGGCTCATCAACCATTCAGGTGGACTTATTCAAACTAAAAAGACAGCAAACACGGCCCTCATAGCCCTTTTTATATTATTTGTAATAATAAGTGTATTATTGATTTGGCCTGAAGGAGACACTGTGGATGTAGAGCGTGACCCTCTTACGGGAGAGGAAGTAATTCCTGGTCAAGTGTTTGGTGAGATATGATTAAGAAAAATATACAAGGGTTTACCCTAATAGAGTTGCTTGTGGTGATATCTATCATCGGGCTTCTTTCTTCTGTAGTTCTTGCGAGTCTTAATACTGCACGAATGAAGTCTCGTGATGCGAGGAGGCAGTCAGATTTGCGACAGCTTGAGATTGCTCTTGAGTTTCATTATGACAGTTTTGGTTCTTATACATTACCTGAAAATATGTGTACTGATACAAGTTATGGAGGTATGGGTAGTTGTGGATCTGCGGGAGGGACGGGAGATTGGGATGCTAATAGTGATTTAAGAGATTTGGTAACAAATGGTTTTATTCCAGCATTACCTCTTGATCCTACTAATACTAGTGTGTACAAATATACATACGAACCATGGAATGCTAATCAGGGAGGGTATACCAATGCAGGGCAGGCATACGATTTATGTGCAACTTTAGAAGCAGGAGGGAGCTTCTGTATTAATAAGAGGAATTAGCGTTGTATTTGCTCGACAATATATAAAATATTGCTTTCTTGTGAATTTTATATGATAATGCTGTCATCAAGCCTTGAGTATTTTTGGCTTGATTTATGCGGTGGTAGCTCAACTGGTTAGAGCACCCGCCTGTCACGCGGGAGGTTGCGGGTTCAAGTCCCGTCTACCGCGCAAATAAAGCAGCCTTTTGGCTGCTTTTTGCGTGGTAGCAAAAAGCGTATGCTTTTTGAGGGACTTGAAGACCTTGAGTATATCGCAGCGAGTCCTCAGACGAAGCGAGATACGAAAGGTGTACTGGTCATGTAATGACCAAGACTCCCGTCTACCGCGCATAGAAAAGACTTAGTTAAACGCTTGGTCTTTTATGGGTGTTAGGAATGTTTAAACTAGGTTATAATATTCCTATGAACAAAAAGATAATTTTAATAACAATTCTGATTATAGTCGCCGCTGCAATCATGCTCTTTCGTGGTGGAGGTGAGGAGTCTTTAATTTCTTCAGAAGGTAGTGATAGAAATCCAACATCTGCTGACGACGCTCCTGCGGGAAGCATTCACAATTTGCCGGTACCAAAGGCTGTGTCAGAGGTTAAAAAGTATGTCGCTTTAGACGAAAATATTTCTGAAGGGTTGGTAATCATTATGACTGCATACGAAAAAACATGGACGAATGGATGTTTAGATCTGGCAACCAAAGATGAAATGTGCACAGAGGCTTTAGTCCCTGGCTATGAGGTATCAGTTCAAGCTGGAAAGGGAATCAGAGTATTCCATACCAATGAGGACGGTTCTCAAATTCGAGAAAGAGAGTAATTCAGTTTGAGCCTAGTTCCAGCATCATTTACAGGGGCGCGCATAATACAGTTTTGCCCCAATACGAAAGTATTGGGGTTTTGCTGTATTACTGAGGTAGGGGACTTGAACCCGCCAGAGGCGGATACACATCTACCGCCCATCCTTATTTATTGACAATGACGGATGGGTGACATACTCTTTTTGGTGGAGTACCTTTCACAAAAAAGAGGTGATTATGAAAAATCCAGGTCTATGTCTCGTTTCTAAGATTTTTGCGTACAGACATTTACTTTGGGCACTACTTGTGGGGGTGGTGTTTGTGCCAATGTTTTTACTATGTCTAAGACTCTATGCGCCCATAATGAAAGATGTGCTCATAAGTGAGTATGGATCATA
>Ga0210057_1001441_pt1 | contig 36165 bp, 40 predicted proteins | sample CryGeyCG2114_010_2_FD_183968 | JGI IMG/M metagenome (GOLD analysis project Ga0210057, IMG submission 183968) | Groundwater microbial communities from aquifer - Crystal Geyser CG10_big_fil_rev_8/21/14_0.10 (SPAdes) (version 2) | ecosystem: Environmental > Aquatic > Deep subsurface > Groundwater ... | reverse complement strand
CCATTAAAGCCCTCCGTTTTTCGGGGGGTTTTTAGTTGCTTGAAAAATAAGTAAAAAATGGTATAATTTAATTTGTATGTATACTAAAAAACAAATTGAAATTATTAAATATACTCGTGTTAAAGTGCGAGAATTCATGGAAAAGAATCCAGTGGCCGGTCATAATGCTGACCATGCCGCGCGAGTGGCCAATTGGGCGGTGCAGATTGCTAAGGCGGAAAAGGCCAATATTTTTTTATGTGAATTGGCTGGCTGGCTACATGATGTTGGTCGAGCACGCGAACATGAAGTTGGTAATACCAAACGACACCATGAATTGTCATACGAGGTTTGTCAAAATTGGTTTAGAGCCGATCCAATATTGAAACAACTCAGTAAAAAAGAAAAGATAATTTTATTATATAGTGTGCGTTATCACTGGAATAATGTGGTAGATAAATATTTTGAAGCGATCGTTCTTCGGGATGCGGATAAAATGGATTTATTTGGGAAAATAGGTTTGGATAGAAATGCCCGTTATTTAAAACATGATCGTGAAAAAATAATGTTACATATGCGTTTTCGTACTGATGATATGTTTTGGATTCGTACTAAGACTGCTAGGAAATTTTTTAAAAAGCATAGAATGTTTGATCCAATTTTTAAATATACTGTCAAAGAATTGAAGAAAGATATAAAGTCGGTGGAATTATGATTATGAAGAAAAGAAATAGCAAAACAAAAGTATTAGTTTGTTTGTCTGGTGGTGTTGACTCCTCGGTGGCGGCGGCTTTATTGGTAAGCGCTGGTTATGATGTAACCGGGGCTTTTATGGTAAATTATGAAGACGATGATTCCACTGAGTCTTGTTGGCGTGACGATTATCATGATGCTCTGCGAGTAGCTGCTAAATTAGGCATACGGTTGCTTCGTTTAGATTTTACCAAAGAGTATAAGCGTGATGTGCTTGCTTATATGTATAAAGAATATGAAACCGGACGCACTCCCAATCCAGATGTGTTATGTAATAAATTTGTAAAATTTGGTGCGTGGCTTGAGAAAGCCAAAAAACTGGACTTTGATTTTATTGCCACCGGTCATTATGCTAGAATAAAAAAAACCGGACGAAAATTTTATTTAGAACAAGCTAAAGATAAAAATAAAGATCAAACTTATTTTTTGCATCAGTTTAACCAGCAACAGCTAAAACAGGTTTTGTTTCCAATTGGTCAATATACCAAAGAGCAAGTGCGTAAACTAGCCTCAAAATTTGATTTGCCAACGGCTAAAAAAGAAGAAAGCATGGGTATTTGTTTTGTGGGTGAAGTGCCGATGCGTGATTTTTTAAAAAATAAAATAAAAGTAAAATCTGGGAATATAGTAGATGAAAATGGCAATATTTTGGGTAGGCATGATGGTTTGGCTTATTATACTATCGGTCAACGTAATTTGGGAATAAATAGCCAAGACAAAAAACCCTTGTATGTTTTGGGTAAAAATTTTAAAACTAATGAACTAATAGTTGGAAACGAATCTAGTCCTTTGTTGTTTAAGAAAGAAATTTTAGTTGGTGAAATAAATTGGGTATTGGGCAACCAAAAACTTCCGCTAAATTGTAAAGTGCGCCTCCGCCACCGTCAAGAGATGCAGTCAGCTAAAATAATGCCGGATAAAAAGAATCTTAAAATTGTTTTTTTAAAAAAACAGCGAGCGATTACCCCGGGTCAGTTTGCGGTCTTTTATAAAAATAGTTTGTGCTTAGGTGGGGGAGTAATTTTATGACAAAAATTTTTTTTAGCTTTACAAAACTGGTGTTTTTAGATAAAATCAAGGAATAATCCTTTTAAGTTTATATGATCACTTCTAGAGAATTACGTCAAAAATATTTAGAATTTTTTGCTAGTAAAGAACACAAAATTATCCCTAGCGCTTCTTTGATACCAGAAAATGATCCAACTGTTTTGTTTACCACTGCCGGTATGCATCCGTTGGTGCCTTATTTGCTGGGTGAAAAGCATCCTGAGGGCAAACGTTTGGCCAACGTGCAAAAATGTATTCGTACCCAAGATATAGATGAAGTCGGCGACAACCGTCATGATACTTTTTTTGAAATGCTTGGAAATTGGTCGTTGGGAGATTATTTTAAAAAAGAGGCGATACAGTGGAGTTGGGAATTTTTGACTTCATCTCAATATTTAGGTTTAGATCCAAGAAAATTGGCCGTCTCGGTTTTTGCTGGTGAAAAAGAAAATGATATACCCAAGGACAGTGAAGCGGCTGATGTTTGGAAAAGTCTAGGTGTCGCAGAAGATCGGATCGCTTATTTGCCGCGTAAAAATAATTGGTGGGGTCCGGCTGGACAGACTGGTCCGTGTGGGCCTGATACGGAAATGTTTTTTTGGAAAGGTGAAGGAGAATTTCCTCCGGCTGGAAGCAATCCGGGTGCTGATGAAGACAATTGGTTGGAGATATGGAATGATGTTTTCATGCAGTATAACAAAAATAAAGAAGGGAAGTACGAACCGCTTGTTCAAAAGAACGTTGATACCGGTATGGGTTTGGAGCGCACTCTCGTAGTACTTAATGGTTTTGCAGATGTTTTTCAAATTGACACCTTTTGGCCGTTGATCCAAAAAATTGAAGAGTTATCTGGCCGGGAATATATTGAAAGTATTGAAGTGACCAAATCAATGCGAATTATTGCCGATCATCTGCGTACTGCTACTATGATAATGGGCGACAACAAACAGGTTGCGCCTAGCAATGTAGACCAAGGTTACATCGTACGTCGTATGATACGTCGGGCGGTTAGGCACGGACGACAGCTTGGTATTCATGAAAATTTTTGTGATAAGATCGCACTTGAAGTGATTAATATTTTTGCTGAAGTTTATCCGGAGGTAAGAACTAATCAAGAGTTCGTAATGTTTGAAATGGCTAAAGAAGAAAGTAAATTTAGAAATACCATTGAACAAGGAATGAAAGAGTTTGATAAACTTTTAAATGGTTTTAGAATTGCTTTTGAAAAAACCGGACGAACAGTTAGTGAAATTTCTGGAAAACAGGCCTTTAAATTATTTGAAAGTTATGGTTTTCCGTTAGAGATCACTTTGGAATTGGCTCATGAAAATGGTTTGACCGTTGATGTCAATGCTTTTGAAGAAGCTTATAAAATACACCAAGAATTATCACGGGCTGGAGCGGAACAGAAATTTAAAGGTGGATTGGCCGATCATAGTGAAATGTCCACTAAATATCATACTGCCACCCATCTTCTCCATGCAGCCTTGCGTCAAGTTCTTGGTCAGCACGCGCAACAGAGGGGTAGTAACATTACGGCTGAAAGATTGCGTTTTGATTTTGTCCATCCAGAAAAAATGACTGAGGAACAGAAAAAACAAGTAGAAGATCTTATCAACTATGCTATTAAAAATGATTATCATGTATCTTTTGCTGAAATGTCAGTAGCTGAGGCTAAAGAAAAGCAAGCCATTGGACTATTTGAAGATAAGTATGAAAATAAAGTAAAAGTATATACTATTGGAGATCCAAATACTATTGCTTCGGCTCATGTGAATTCCCTTACTTTTAGTCGAGAGATTTGTGGTGGCCCTCATGTAGAACACACCGGTACGATGGGTAAATTTAGAATTACAAAAGAAGAAGCAGTTTCAGCAGGTATCCGTCGTATTAAAGCTGTATTGGAATAATATGGTTAAAAAAATCATTATTAAGTTGTGGGGCATGCGCGTTCAGTTCGCACGTTATTTTGTGGTTGGTATAAGCGCTTTCATAATGGATATGTTTAGCTTGTGGATTTTTATTGATTGGTTTCATTGGCCGGCTATCATATCGCTTATGATTAATCAATTGATAGTTTTGAGTTATGTTTTTTATTTGAATAAATCCTGGGCGTTTAAAAGTTCTGGACAAACAAAAAAAGAAGTTAAGCGTTACCTCATTTTATATTTTTTTAATTACATATTTGCAATTGGTTGGATGTGGTTTTGGCACAATAAGTTGGGTTTTGAGCCAAAGCTGGTGAGGCTGGCCAACATCATCTTGGCCGTATCTTGGAACTTTTTGTTGTATAAATTTTTTGTTTATCATAATAAGGGCCAGGATGTGAATAAATCTATGTTGGAAGCAGGGGTGTAATTTTTTTGGCTAACTATAGATAAAAATTTATCTTTTTTGAATAAAATTCTTCTGTTAGTTATACCCCTTGACTAAATTCATTTTTTTAGCTAAACTATAACAAATTAATATTTTTCCAAAATGGTCAGCAAACAAGACATAATCGAATTAAAGGGGGTAATCGAAGAGTTGTTGCCGGCTGGAACTTTCCGCGTTAAGTTGGAAAGTGGCCAATCGATCATCGCTCATTTATCTGGTAAGATGAGGCTACATAAAATCCGTTTAAGTCTCGGTGATCAGATAAAAGTAGAGATGACACCTTACGATTTGACTAAAGGAAGGATCATATTTCGTTTCTAAACAATTAAACAGGTCTGCGAATTATATCGTCAGGCTTTAAAAGTCAACCATTGCGGTGTAGTTTCTCATTTTAGAGAGGCGTGGATATCGCGGCAGTGGTTGATATTTTTGCTTTACTTAATTAATTATTTTCATTTATCTATGAAAGTACGCGCTTCCGTAAAGAAAATTTGCATGAAGTGTCAAACCGTTCGTCGTAAAGGCCGCGTGTTTGTAATTTGTGAGAATTCTAAACATAAACAACGTCAAGGTTAATTTATTTATTCAAACATATATAAGCTAAGCTATGAGAATTGCTAGTACCAATATCCCAAATGAAAAAAAGATTGCCTATGCTTTACCGTATATTTACGGTATTGGTAAAAAATTGGCAGATCAGGTTTTAAAGACTGCTGGTATTGATGGTAACATTCGTACCAAGGATTTAACCGAAGAACAACAAGATAAATTGCGAGCGGTTGTAGAAAAGAATTTTAAAACCGAAGGTGATTTGCGTCGTGAAATCATGAGTAATATCAAGCGCTTGAAAGATGTAAAGTGCTATCGTGGTATTCGCCACATGAAACACTTGCCGGTTCGCGGTCAACGTACCAAAACCAATTCACGTACTGTACGTGGTAATGTACGTAAAACTGCTGTCAGCGGTAAGAAACCGTCTGCTCAGAAGACCTAAACTGATGCAAGTTAATTTATACTCAGATTATTAAAATATGACAGAAAAAAATATTAACAAAACTGAAGGCGCTACCGCCAAGGTAAGTTCTGCCAAGACCAGTAAAGGCAAAAAAAAGAAAATTGAGCGTCAAGTGCCACGAGCCAACGCTTATATTCAAGCTACTTATAACAACACTATTATCACTATTTCCGATCCAAACGGTAACGTTTTGGGCTGGTCATCTGCTGGTGTAGTTGGTTTTAAAGGTCCGAAAAAAGCCACTCCTTATGCCGCTTCTTTAGTTACCAAAGATTTAATGGAAAAAGTTGCTGTTTATGGCGTAAAAGAAGTAAGTGTATTCGTAAAGGGAATTGGCGGTGGTCGTGAAGGTGCGATACGTGCGCTTCATACCAATGGTTTGAATGTGGTTTCAATCAATGATGTAACTCCGATTCCACACAACGGTTGTCGTCCGCCAAAGAGACGTAGAGTGTAATTTATCCTATTGTAATTAAAAAATATGGCAAGATCAATTGGACCAAAACATAAATTATGTCGTAAATACGGAGAAAAACTTTGTGATTCTCCTAAATGCCCATTGACCAAACGTAATTATCCGGCTGGTCAACACGGTCAGAGCAATAAACGTAAAAAGGTTTCTGGCTACGGCAAACAACTTTTAGAAAAACAAAAAGCAAAAAGAATTTACGGTCTTTTGGAAAGACAGTTTTCTAACTATGTGGTTGAAGCTTCAAAAAAAGTTGGTGATACCAGTAAATTTCTTTTAAACTATTTAGAGTCTCGTTTAGACAACGTAGTGTATAGAGCTGGTTTGGCCTCTTCTAGAGCCGCTGCTCGTCAGATGGTTAATCATGGTCATGTAACAGTAAATGGAGAAAAAGTTGATATTCCTTCTTATCGTGTAAAAGCTGGACAAACAATTGCTGTTGGTACCGGCTCAAAAAATAAGAAATTATTTGAAGGTATTAGCGAGAAGCTACAGAAAGTGGAGGCTCCTTCCTGGTTGGGTGTGGATAGCAAAACTGTGAGCGTAAAGGTATTGAACGCTCCGACATTAGAAAATCCAAATTTTAATCCAAAAGCTATTATCGAGTTTTACTCTCGCTAATTATTAATTTTAATATTATGGAGAATTTTCTTTTACCATCCAAAGTGGAATTTCAACCAGGTGAAACTGAGCTCACCGGATCTTTAGTTATCACACCTTGTTATCACGGTTATGGTACCACTTTAGGCAACGCTTTACGTCGTGTATTGTTATCGTCTTTATCTGGCGGAGCGGTAGAAGCCTTTAAAATAAAAGGTGTTCAACATGAATTTGGAGCTGTAGAAGGTGTTCAAGAAGATGTTGTAGAAATCATGTTAAATTTGAAACAGTTAGCTGTAAAGGTTTATGGCGATGAATCAGTTACTTTGACTTTGACCAAAAAAGGTCCAGGACCAGTGACTGGTGCTGATATCGATCAGAATAGTGATGCTGAAGTGGTAAACAAAGATATGGTGATCTGCAATCTTACTTCCAACAAGACCTTGGAAATGGAAATAATTGTAGGCAAAGGACGTGGTTTTTTACCGGTAGAAGAAAAAGATAAAAAGAATTATCCTTTAGGCACTATTGTTACTGATTCTGTTTATACCCCAGTAAAAGATGTTGGCTACCGAGTAGAATATACTCGTGTAGGTGATATCACCAATTATGAAAAATTGACTGTGAATATTGAAACCAATGGCACCTTGTCTCCTAAAGAGGCAGTTCAACAGTCTGTTAAAATTTTGATTGACCATTTCTCAATTGTTTTATCTAGCGTTGCTTCTACACAACCTGAAAATGTTGCCCAGGAGCCCGAGGCCGCTCTAGAGGAAACGGATGAAGAAGTGTCAGAAGAGAAGCCAAAAAAGAAGGCTTCTAAGAAAAAGTAAATTATTAAGGATTTTTATTGATATGCGCCATTTAGTAAAAAAAGTTACATTAGATCGTAAAACTGCGGCGCGTCGTTCCCTTTTGGCAAATTTGGCTGAAAGTTTGATTATCTACGAAAAAATCAAAACTACCAAAGCCAAAGCCAAAGCGGTACGTTCGCTCGTAGAACGATTAGTTACCAAAGCCAAAGCTAATGATTTGGCCGCTCGTCGTCAATTGATGCGTGTTCTTTATACCAACAACGCTATCAAAAAGATGTTGGAAGTGATTGGTCCTCGCTATGCCAAGAGACAGGGTGGTTATACTCGTATTACTTTGCTAGGAAACCGTAAAGGTGATGCTGGCGAAGAAGCGATGATTGAGTTTGTTTAATAAAAAAATATGTCTACAAACAGAAAAACCATTGAAATTGACGCCGCTGGTAAAGCACCAGGTAGATTGGCTACTAAAATTGCCACACTTTTGATGGGTAAACACAAAGTAAAATATACCCCTCACTTGGATTTGGGAGATAAAGTAGTTGTTGTCAATTATGACCAGATTGCTTTTACTGGTAAAAAGATTGAACAAAAAGTTTATCGTCACCATAGTAATTATCCAGGTGGTTTAAAAGAGATTCCAGCTAAAAAGATAGTAACAGAAAAACCACAAGATGCGATTCGTTTGGCGGTTATAAAAATGTTGCCAAAAAATAAATTGCGCGACCAGCGTATGAATCGTTTACATTTTAAGAAGTAATAATTTATGATTAAGATTAGTACAACTGAAAGCAATCGTGCTGTTGGTCGTCGTAAAAGAGCTTCTGCCCGAGTTCGTGTAAGCAAGGGAAGTGGTAAAATTACTATCAACGGTAAAGATTATAAAGAATTTTTGCCATATTTTCAATGGCAAGAAATTGTTTCAGCTCCTTTGAAAGCCTTGGCTAAAGAAAAAGATTTGGATGTCTCTGCTATCGTATCTGGTGGTGGAAAGAAAGGGCAAGCTACTTCTGTACAACTTGGACTTTCTCGCGCACTAGTAATGTGGAACGAAGATTTTAAGAAGACTTTAAAAACTCTTGGTTTCTTAACTCGTGATCCACGCGTAAAAGAACGAAAGAAATTTGGTTTGAAAAAAGCTCGTCGTGCACCACAGTGGAGCAAACGTTAAAAAATATTTAAAACCTCTCTTATTCGGAGAGGTTTTTTTATTTGATTTAATACCTAAATTAATGTAAAATATCGAAGTTGATGCTGTAGATCATGTGATAAGAAAAGTTAACATGTCATATACCGTCACTCAAAACACTTCATTTTTAACTGCCGCTTCTGTACTGCAGAAAGTAATTTCTTTTGTTTATTTTACATTTGTAGCCCGTTTAATTGGAGTAGAGAATACCGGCATTTATTTTTTTGCTATTACTTTTACTACTATTTTTACTGTAGTAGCTGATTTTGGTATGGGACCGGTGTTAACCAGGGAGGCGGCCAGATATCCAGAAAGTAGTGAGCGATATTTAAACACTGTATTTTGGTCTAAAGTATTATTTGGCTTAGTGGCATATTTATTAGTAATTTTTTTTATCAACGTTTTTAATTATCCGGTATTAACCAAAACACTGGTGTATCTGTCTGGTATCACCATGTTCTTTGATAATTTACACGCTGCTTTTTATTCTATCTTTAGAGCTCGTAAAAATTTGATATATGAATCTATTGGCATTGTTGGTTCTCAAGGGCTCACTTTGGTTATTGGTTCTTTAGTTTTATTTAACCATTGGCCGCTTTATTGGTTGATATTGGCTTACACAATTCCTTCGTTTTTGAATTTTATTTTTTCATCAGTTGCCTTAAAAAGAGTCTATAATTTTAAATATGGCTTAAATTTTGATAGTACCATTTTTAAGATTTTTTTAGGATTTGCTTTCCCCTTTGCATTGGCTGGAATTATTAGCCGTTTGTATTCATATAGTGATTCTTTAATAATGTCGAAAATTTTGGGTCCTCAAGAGCTCGGCTGGTGGAGCGTGCCTTATAAAATTACTTTTGCTTTTCAATTTATTCCAGTAGCTTTATCCGCTAGTATTTATCCTGTGATGAGTAGCTTGTTTTTGGATCAAAAAGAGAGAATCGGAGAGTTATTTTTAAAATCTTGGCGCTATCTGTTTACCATAGTTTTTCCACTGTCGTTTGGTCTGATGGCTTTGTCGTCACCGGTGATTATTAAATTATATAAACCACAGTTTTCTCCAGCTATTCCCGTACTGAGGATCTTGTTGATTAGTCTAATTTTTGGATATTTGGGTTTTATTACAGCCGCCACTCTAAATGCTACCAATAGACAGAAGATTCAAACTTCACTTTTAGCAGTTGCATTAGTGGCTAACATTATTTCTAATTTAATTCTACTGCCAAGAATCGGAATCATTGGGGCAGCTATTTCCGCCTTACTTACAAATATTTTGTTGTCAGTTGGAGGTTTTGTTTTTTGCAAAAGAGTAATTAATTTAGATACCGTATTACTGTTTAAGTATTTTAACCAGACTTTTTGGCCGGCAATTTTAATGGGCTTGTTAGCCTTTTATTTATCTACAAAGATTCATTTTCTTATTATTATTCCTTTGGCATTTATTTTTTATTCTATTTTGTTGTTCGCTTTTGGGGGGGTTGATAAAGATTTGATTGTTAAGTTTTATTATAAAATTTTTGGTTATAAAAAAAATGTATGAAAAATCTGATTGTTACTTTGGAGTACCCACCTCAAATTGGTGGCATTGCTAATTATATATATAATCTTTGTTCTCACCTGCCTTCTGATCAAGTGGTGGTCTATGCTCCGGCACATAAACAACAAGTAGAATTTGATAAAAAAAATACTTGGAAAACTTATCGTTTAAATCCTTATTGGAATTTTATTTGGCCAAAATGGTTACGTTTATTTTTTCAGATTTCCACTTTGGTAGAAGTTGAAAAAATTGACATGTTGTATGTCAATCATGTTCTACCAGTAGGTTATGTGGCCTATTTGATTAAAAAATTCAAAAAAATTCAGTACACTCTATTTTTACATGGTACAGATATTGAGATGGCCACCAATCATCCAGCTAAAAGAAAAAAATTTATTAAATTAGTTCGCAATGCCAAAACCGTAGTTGTGAACAGTGAATTTTTAAAAAATAAAATTCAAAATTTTGTAGAAAATTTATCAGATGTCAGAGTAGTTTACCCTTGTCCTAGCGATAAATTTTTTGATAGGTCTATAGTAGATCCATCAGAATTATCTTTGTTACGTTCACGGTTGGCGCTTAATGGAAAAAAAGTTGTCATTACGGTAGCGCGTATGGTTGAGGGAAAAGGTTTCCCACACCTGATCAATGCTTTGCCTGAAATCTTGAAAAAAGTTCCTAATTTAGTTTGGTTGGTAGTAGGCGACGGACCTAAAAGCAAAGAAATTTTTGAAATGATTCAAAAAAAATCTCTACAGAATGTGGTGCGTTTTTTAGGTAGTATAGACACAACTCAGTTGGTAAAATATTATCATTTGGCTGACTTGTTTGTATTGTTAACCCACAAAGACGAAAATCACGAAGAGGGGTGGGGGACAGTATTTTTAGAAGCAGCCGCTTGCGGATTGCCGGTTGTGGCAGGCCGAGTAGGCGGTGTGGAGGAAGCCGTGTTGCACAACCAGACCGGTTTAATTGTAGATACTTACCAATCGCAAAAAGTAGCCGAAGATATAATAAAATTATTAACTAACGAAGAATTATCTAAACAGCTAGGTGAAGCAGCGCGATTAAGAGTGGTAGATAATTTTCGTTGGGAAAAAGAAGTTTTAAAATTAAATTGATATGCAAGGGTTAATAAGTATTATTATACCTGTTTATAACCATGCGCACACCCTTAAAAAATGTCTGACAACAGCTGTAGAAAGTGCGCGGCATTATCCTATTGAGTTGATTGTTGTAAATGATGGCAGTACCGATAATTTTCATGAAGTTTTTGCTTCTATCATTACAGAATTTTCCAATATCAAGGCTTTGAAACCATTGGTGATTAATCAGCCCAATTTAGGCGCTCCAGTAGCCCGTAATCGTGGGTTTGAAAAAGCGAAGGGCGAATATGTTATTTTTATGGATGCGGATACAGTATGTTATCCTGAAATGTTTAACGAAATGATGTTGTCTTTACAGTCTCACCCTGAGGCTAGTTACAGCTATAGCCGCTTTCGTTTTGGTTGGAAAACAATGAAAAGCCATTCTTTTGATAAAGAATTATTAAAAAAAATTAATTACATAGACGTAACTTCTTTGATACGTTCTAAAGATTTTATTTTTTTTGATGAATCTTTAAAGCGTTTTCAAGATTGGGATTTATGGCTGTCGATGTTGGAAAGGCATAAAACTGGAATTTTTGTTCCCAAGATTTTGTACAAAAAAATTGTTGGGAAAAGAAAGGGGATAAGCAATTGGTTGCCAAGTTTTGTATATAACCTTCCTTGGAAGATCAAAGAGGTAAAAAATTATGAAGAAGCAAGAGGTCTGATAGTCAGAAAACACGCTCTTAAATAAGAGCGTGTTTCTTTTTAGATGAAATTATTATAGTTGTTAAAAGTAGAAAACCAAATACGTGAAAGAGTGCCGGACTAGTTAGGTTAATCACTAAAAAGGATACTAAAATAGCAGATGCGGTTTGGTTATATTTATAATTGTTGAATATCTTATTTCGTATTATATATAGTATGAAACAAGCCCAAGCTATAAATCCGACCAACCCCATTTCCGCCAAAATTTCTAAATAACCCCAGTCGAAATGTGGAGTGGTAATGTTGGTTTTAAAAATTGGGCTGTAGGCTGTAACCGTGTCGCCCAGTCCCTCGCCCAGTATTGGTTTATTTTCTATTTTTTCTAAAATTTTTGGAAAAAGTAGTAGTCGGCTCATTGAACTTTCTTCAATTTTAGGACTAGCGATGCTTTGTAGGCGCAAGCCAAAAATTTCCAAACCCAGGCTTTCTCCTTTACTAGCTAGGGTATGTGTGGTAGTAAAAATTAAAAAAAATAATATGATACATGTCGACGAGACTGCAATCCAACGTTTCCAATTTTTAAAGGTGAAGGAAAACAACATACCAAATATCAATGCTACCATATAAATGCGGGTCAAATTATTCGCTAATATGAATATCAGGCAAAACAGTGCAGTAGTATTTGTAACATTTGTTTTTTGTTTGATTATGTCATTAATAAAATAGATTATCAGAGGTATTATCAATAGGTGTTCATTCAAAACCAAACGATAAAAATGAAAATTTAAATCGGTGATTTTTCCTAAAGCGACATCTCTATACCAGTGATAATATTTATCCTGCAAGCTAAATACTCCAGATGATAAACCGATTTGAGTAAATAAAATTATTATAGCCTCACCTATAATAGTAGAAAAAATGGCTTTTTTTGTAAAATTACGAAAGTTTTCCACCTTCCATAGATCGCGTAAAGGAAAATAATATAATAAGAATAAATAGGGGATAAAGTCAGAAATTACGGCGCTTCTTTCGTGACCTAGATATAAGCCCCTAATAGCCGAAATGAAGGCTGTGATAATTAAAATCAGGATAAAGTAGCTCGTTCGTTTAGTTTTTTTAACAATATTGTATTTTTCATCGATTAATTTTTGAATAAAAAATATTGTTAATGAGGTGATCAATAGAGCGGTGCGCAAAGAAATAAAATATAATCTTAAGAAACCACCAGATCCGCCTAAAATAATTTCTAACAAAACAATATACCAACCTCTAATATCTTTTTTTATTAGCCAGTAAACTGCCAAAATAAAAATCAACGCCGTTAAAAGCGTGTTGATGGGATGTTGGGCAAGAAGCGGGGTTTTTGGTGTGAAATAAAACGATAAAATTCTAACTGCAAAGAATATCGTTAATAATTTTATTTCACTAAGTTGTTTTTTCATATTAGCTTGCCAAATCCATTGATAAATTCTTTGGCGTTCATAACTTTTTTGCCTTCGGCCTGAATAAGAGTTACTTCTATTGAAGAGTTTGACCCGCATCCAAAATAAAGCTTTCCTTGGCTGGCTTTGATTTTTCCCACTTCATGAATTTCCTGAGACGGCTTTATAGCTAGCAGTTTTAATCGTTTATCTTTCCATTGAGTCCAAATTCCCGGCCAAGGAGTAAGCCCACGATATAAATTATAGATCTCAGTGGCGCTTTTAGACCAATCAATTTTCCCGTTGTCACGGCTTAGTTCTTTACAAAAAGTAGCCTCATCATGATTTTGTATGCGTGGTGTTATTTCTTTTTTCAAATATGCATCTAATGTATCTATCAAAAGTTTGGCGGAAATTTTTGACATTCTATCGCTTAATGTCTGGTAAGTTTCATCAGGGTAAATCGTTATTTTTTCTTGAGACAATATCGGTCCGTGATCAAGCAGTTCGTCCATCAACATGATGGTTGTGCCGGTTTCTTTTTCTCCGTTTATTAAAGCTGATTGAATTGGTGATGCTCCACGATATTTTGGCAAAAGAGAAGTGTGTACGTTGATAGATCCGTGCTTAGGTGATTCTATGATTTTTTTGGGTATCAATAGTCCGTATTGACACACTATATTGAAATCGACACTATCGTTAATAATAAAATTTTTTAGAGTATCCGGTTGGGCGATTGGTAGATTGTGTTTTTGAGCCAGTATTTTTATTGGAGAGGCTTTCATTTCTTTTTTTCTACCTACCGGTCTATCTGGTTGAGTGACCACCAGCTTAATTTCAAACTCCCCACTGTTGATAAGTGTTTCTAGAATTACAGTAGAAAATTCATGAGTTCCAAAATAAACCAAAGAAGTCATAACTATATTTCGTTTTTGGTACTATCTATTTTTTGTATCTTACGGGCTTTTTCTATAAATAAAATCCCGTTTAGATGATCTACTTCATGTTGAATTATTCTAGCCGGAAAATCTTTGGCTTCGAATTCAATAGAATCACCATTTTTATTTAGGGCCTTTACTTTTATTTTAGTATATCGTTTAACCTCACCATAAACTCCAGGAATTGACAAACAACCTTCAGTATCCCATGACTTTAATATAGAAAGTTTGGTCCAGGTTGGATTTATTAGTATCAGATCTTCGTCTTTGCCAAGCGGTGAGAAGTTTTTGGCAATTACACATAATTGTAACGATTGCCCAACCTGTGGTGCGGCAATTCCTACGCCATCTTTTATATACATGGTTTCTACCATGTTTTTCATTAATTTTTTGGTTGTGGCGGTAGAAATTTCTGTCTTTGAAAGTTCGCGTCCTTTCTGGTGTAAAACCGGATTTGGTTCTGTGACTACTTCTAAAAACATATTAAAAAGATAATAAATTATTCGGGTTAGGATCAAATTTCCAATTTTCTGGAATATTTTTAGCTAAGAATTTAGTGATTTGTTTGTATTTTTCAAAATTTGCTTTCACTACCAATGTGTACCAATATTGCCTGTTTAAGTAAAATGGAGAAAAAGGCAAGGGGTCAGATATTATAATATCTTTTCGGCTTTTAGTCAATATCTTTAAGTGATTGGACAGTTCTTGTGCGGTTTGTTGCGAAACTGTTTGGTTCTTATCTCCATTATAAAATCTTATAACATAGCCAAACGGAGGATAAGAAAAAATTTTTCTCTCGATTATTTCTTGATCATAAAATTTTTCCGGCTTATCTAAATTTGTAAACACTTGATGCTCGGTGTGTCCAGTTTGAATTACTAATTCATTTTTCCCAAGACGAAATTGGGCATCGCGTATTTGCCACCATAAATTTTCAGTCATCTTATATTCGGGTATGAATAAAGAACTGTCAGCATCTAAAAACACCATTAAACTTATTTTTTCCCAATTAATTTTATCCCAAGCTATTTGAGTGCCAATAATAATTTTTTTGTTGTCTATGTCTTTTTTGTAGATACTTATGGTATCGCTATCAATTCTAATTATTTTTCTCCCCCAAATATTTTTTTTATTTAATTCATTTTCTACTAGTTGAGTTCCCACACCATACATTATCATGTTGGCTCCATGGCATTTGGGGCAAACTAAAAACATGTTTATTTTTGTGTGACAGTAATGACACTCTAAGCTAGAGCTATTTTCATGATACACCAAGCCCCGATTACAACGAGGACATTTGGCTACGAATCCACAGTCGCGGCAACCTACATAAGCACTACTTCCTTTGCGGTTTAAAAAAATAAATATGTCTTCTTTAGCTTTCAACATTGAATCTGATAGTTGAGAGCTTAAAAAGCCATAGTTGTGACCACGTCTCTCATTTCTCATATCTACTATTTTAATCGGATTGTCTTTGAAGTTTGGCAAGTTGTTCTCTAAGTCATATACGCGGTGGTTGGCAAAATACCAACTCTCTACACTGGGTGTGTGGGTAGTGATATAAAAGTTGGCACCATGGGCATGAGCAAGCATCATCGCCGCTTCCCGATTGTGTAATCTGGGTGACATGTCCCAACTTTTGTGATTGGGGTTTGATTCATCGTCTAAAATGATGGTGTCCAGGTTGTGCCAAGACATAAAAAGAGCGCGTCGTGTACCTATGACAATCTTTACTTCTCCTAAACGTATTTTTATCCAGATATCAAAAATTTGTTTTCCTGTTAGCTCACTACTTATCACCGCCGAATCTTTGTTGTTTTTTGGTAAGAAAGAAGTTATTTCTTCTAACGAGCTGACTTCTGGGACTACGATCAAAGTTTGTCCTGATTTAGAAAAAATTTTTTTATAAATTTTTTCTTTTTCTTCTTTTCCGTTATATAAAATTAGTTTGGGTTTTTTTCTTTCGGCTGGTTTTAATTTATCTATACTATTTAATTTTATTTTTTTTATTTTAGTTTTTTTAAGAGGTGGCAAACAACTTTGTAACACAAAACCTAGGGGAGTGCCATAAAATTCGCTAATCTCGGTTGCAAAACTTATCTGTTTTAGAGTGAGAGCTGGCTTTTGCCAAACGATTTCTTCAATTGATTTTAACTTACCGCGTGCTTGTTCCGTGGCGTTTTCTTTAAATTCAGTGATAATACCAAAAATTGGCCTATTTCTAAAAGGTATTATTACCAAAGATCCAACCGTAATTTCCGAATGTATTTTTGACGGCACCAAATAGTCTAATTCTGATAATTCTCTAGGCATTCTTCTTATTGGAGCGACTTTGGCAATCATAACTAATTAAATAATGAAATTGGCAGTTAGATAACCAACTCCAAATGGTGACTCATAGCTATGCTGTCGATAGGTAAAATCAACATTTTTTAAAATCCCCATTAGTATTAAAAATCCTTTGAAACCACAAGTGACCGCTTCCTTTAGAAGTTCTTCATCTATTTGTAACATTCCAGAAATATTTTTATTGGATAGAAGTTCCTGGATTTTGTCGTCAAATTTTTGGCCGGCAGGGTTAAAACCAGCCGGAGATTCTGAGGTAAGTGTGTGAGAGAGCTCGCCAGAGGCTATCACGGCAACACGCTTGTTGGTGTTCATTATAATTTCTTTTATTATGTAACCAAAATCTAAGTGGGTTTTGTTGTCCAAATCACAGAAACTAATTGGTAAAATCTTAACTTCTGGTAAGTGGGCGGCTAAATAATACAGCGGCACGGAACTGCCGTGATCTAGAGCCGGTTCGCTAATCATAACGGTAGAAATTTTTTCTCTGCTTGCTCTGTCTCTAATTATGGCCGATAAATTCATCTCACCTTTAAACTTTATTTTTGTGGTGAGATCGCCGAATTCTTTTAAATTGCTTTCATATTCCGGACAGACGTTTATGGAAAACGAATCTGGAAAGAACTGTCCGTGGGGTGAAATAATTATTATAATATCTGGTTTAGATAAATATAATTCCTCTTCCATTTTTTCCATCGCCATTTTAGTTTTGTTCATTTTTTTGATGACTTCTTTCCCAATAGTTGGTATTAGGAGCGGCGGGTGAGGGGTGATGCCCGCAAAAACTAATGACATATATTTTTATTAGTTAAATTAATTGCTTTTAGCAAGGATTGATTTGGTGGTGGCTACCCAGTTGCTTATGTTATTTGGTTCAGTAAATCGGTTTTTGTAATCTGAATTTCCTAGGGTAACTATAACATACTGTTTTTTATCCGAATTATTTTCTACTAGCATAACCAAGTTGGAACCGGCTTCGTCAGTGTAGCCGGTTTTGCTAGCTAAGATTTTGTATTTTCTACCAGTTTGTTGAATTAGTTTATTGGTGTTTTTTATTGTGTGAGTGATCATTTTGTCTTTGCTATATACCTCTTTAAATTTGTAACTGGTTTCAGCTAAAGTTTTTTTGATAGTCTCGTTTTTTAGAGCTTTGATAAACAGCTTTAACAAGTCGCGAGGGGTGGATTCATTTTTCTCGTCTAGTCCAGTAACATCTGCCACGCTTGTGTCGTCCATACCCCAAGTGTCCAAGTTGTTATTCATCAATTTTATGAAGTTTTTCTCATCAGATAGCCCAGAATTTTGTGCCAACATTCTACTAGCATTATTAGCTGAACCTACTAACATTGAAGCAAATACGTCTTTTACTTTCACTTTATCACCATCCTTTAGTATCAAATTTCCACCTTCGACTCCATATTTTTTGTTACTATAGGTAATAGTATTTTCTGGTTTATATTGTTGGTTAAGCACTGATAGAGCAGTAACTAGCTTCGTTAATGAGGCCATAGGACGTTTGGTGTCGATATCTTTACCAGAAACTATACGTCCACTAGGATATTCGGCCACTAAATAAGCAGGGAGTTTGGATCCATAAAGATCTTGGACATCAGCCGCCGAATCTCCCAAATATTTGTCTTTGGAGCTAAGTAATGTGGCATTTACGAATATTTTTTCTCCATCCGGGATGTTTAGTAGAGTTTTTGGATTTACAGTAATCAAGTTCTCTTTTTTGTATCCCAACGCGACAAAACTGTCATCATCTTCTATTAGTCTTTTTTTGTTATTTTCCATTACGTAAATTTGATTGGAATCTTCTCCTTTTAGTAATAGACCGTCCTTGAGGCTTGGGGCCGAATAAATTATGGGATATAAAGACAGATCTTTTTTCTTATGTTTTTCAATTGGAACATTTTTGTAATTGTAAGCGATTAGATTTGTTTCAGTAATAGGATAAAAATTTCCATCTTTTAGAAGATAGTTTTTGTTGTTAAGATCGGTTATTTGGTAAATTACACCTAGTGGCGCTGTCGAGGTGGCAGTAATTATTGAGCCAGTTTCATAGCCGATTAATTCACTTGATGGGATATCAATAATTTCATCTGGGTTATATCCTAGTTGCCTAACGGTATCGTGACTTTCAAACGGTCGTAAAGTATCATAATCTAGAAGATAATATTGGTTAGTCTCAGTTTTTAGAATTGAATAGTTTGGTAAAGTTATTTCCGGTCCATTTTCGTAGTTATTTAATTCAGAGGCTGGCACCGAAATGACCATGTTTGGATCGGCCCGTGAGATTAAGACTGATAAATTTTTAAATTTACGTTTTTTCCCATCTTGAATAAGCCAGATGTTAGTCGAGGTGGCACTTTCTTCATTGGATCTTACCAGTGTACCGTTGGGGTAGTTTTGGCTGAACCAAGTTTCCCAAATTCGCCAAAAATTTTTATTACCATGTAAGTGTGGTGTATATGTATAAAGAAAAGCTGTTGCCCAGCTCTGAGGCACCACTACAGTATCATCTATCATTGCAATTTCATCTTTTTTCTTTATAAACGACTGGTCTCGATTGTCATAGTACCAGCGCATGATACCAGCCGCATCATCCACTTGTTTGGCAAAACCTTTGTGTTTGGCCACCTTAGGATCAGTACGGCTACAACTATCACAAACCGCATAACCAGTTGCCCAGTCCAGCTGTTTTTGAGCAGGGGAGTCATCAGTGATTAGGCTCTGCTCTTTTTGTAGAGTGACCAAGAGGTATTTAGGATTAACTTGATAGGTTTGAGAAGCATCAAAAATTATTCCGGCGGCAGTTCTTGAGTTTCCGTAAATATCTTCAGTTTTATAATTGGCTAGGTAGCTACCCCTTTCTTCCAAAAATTTTTGTATATCAGCAATAGTCCAACCGGCATAGTCAAACATTTCAGTGTCAGAAATAATAAATTGTGGGTTGAAGTCGGCCTGAGCCAAGGCTTTGTCGGCAGACAAAAATAGTGTAAATAATAACAAAATAGTCAGGATTTTTTTCATAACTTTTTAATTTCATCAGCTTAAATTGATATTTTTATTATAACACACTTTTATTATGTCAACAAACAAAAACCTCCTGCTATAGGCAGGAGGTTAAGGTATTGTTATTTGAAAGCAATTTTGCCTTTTTCCATTCTTAGTTTTATGGTTTGACCGTCTTGTATTTTTCCTTCAATTATCTCTAGAGATAATTTGTCTAATATTTCATTTTGAATAACACGTTTTATTGGTCTAGCCCCATAAGTAGGCTCATAGCCAACGCTGGCGATGTGCTTTTTGACAGTATGATCAATGTCTATGGTAATTTTCTTTTCTTGAAGTCTGGTTTGAATCTTTTCTAATTGCAATTCTACAATTTCAGATACTTGTTTTTCATTTAAAGAATGGAAGATAATGATTTCGTCTAAACGGTTCAAAAATTCTGGTTTAAAGTGTTCGTGAAGAGTATTCATTATCTTTTCTTTGATGCTTTTTTCTTTAGTTTTGGTATTCTTTGTTCGTCCGGTTTCAAAACCAAATTCTCCATGTTTGTTTAGATTGAGTATCATTTGGCTACCGATGTTGCTGGTTAAAATAATTACAGTATTTTTGAAATTTACTAGCCTGCCTTTTGCATCTTTTACATGACCTTCATCTAGGATTTGTAATAAGATATTGAAAACATCAGGGTGAGCTTTTTCAATTTCATCAAATAGTAAAACGGCGTAAGGACGACGGCGAATTATTTCGGTCAATTGACCTCCTTCTTCATAACCAACATAACCAGGAGGGGAGCCTAACATTTTGGCAGCGCTATGTTTTTCCATATATTCACTCATATCAATACGAACCAAGGCTTCGTCAGTATCAAACATAAATTCAGCCAAGGCTTTGGCCAGCTCAGTTTTTCCAACTCCGGTAGGACCTAAAAATATGAATGATCCAATTGGACGATTTGGCTCAGCTATGCCAGCTCTAGATCGACGGATCGCGTTGGAAACTGCTTTTATAGCTTCTTCTTGGCCGATTACTCTTTGTCCCAAGACGTTTTCCATGTTGGCGAGTTTCTCGCTTTCACCTTGTAGCATTTTAGAAACTGGTATACCGGTCCAACGAGCTACTATTTGAGCAATATCTTGTTCGGTAACCTCCTCTTTTAGGATGCCGTGAGTTTTTTGCATATCAGCCAACCGACGCTCATCATTTTTAATGTCACCTTCTAAATTGGGGATACGACCATAGCGAATTTCAGCTACTTTTTGTAGGTCACCACGACGCTCTTCGATTTCAGCTTGTTGTTTTAGTTTGTCTATCTCTTTCTTTTTGGTGTGAATTTTAGTTATAATTTCTTTTTCGTTATTCCACTTAGCTTCGATTTCACTACTTTTTTCTTTTATCTCGGCCAATTCTTTTTCTAGTTTAGCCAATCTTTCTTTAGATTCGTTGTCAGTTTCTTTTTTTAACGCTCGTTTTTCAATTTCGAATTTTATCATCTGTCTCTTCATCTTATCTAGTTCTTCCGGCATAGAGTTTATTTCCAAACGTAAAGCACTGGCCGCTTCATCCATGAGGTCAATTGCTTTATCTGGTAAAAATCTGTCCGTCAGATAACGATCTGATAATTTGGCTGCTGCAATAATGGCCGCATCGGTTATACGAACACCGTGATGTACTTCATATTTTTCTTTTATACCACGCAAAATAGCCACCGCATCATCAAGGGAAGGTTCGTTAATGGTTACGGGCTGAAAACGACGTTCTAAAGCCGCGTCTTTTTCTATATATTTTTGATATTCTTTTAAAGTGGTAGCGCCAATAGCATGTAATTCTCCGCGAGCCAACATTGGTTTTAACATGTTTGAAGCATCCATTGAGCCTTCAGAAGCTCCAGCACCAACAATAGTATGTAGTTCATCAATGAAAAGTATGAATTTACCAGCTGAAGCATTTATTTCTTTCAATACGGCTTTTAAGCGTTCTTCAAATTCACCTCGAAATTTAGTACCTGCTAAAAGCGATCCTACATCTAGGGCAATAATTTCCTTGTCTTTTAAAGATTCTGGCACGTCGCCGTTTACAATACGCTGAGCTTGACCCTCTACCACCGCAGTTTTACCCGTACCTGGTTCACCTATTAACACCGGGTTATTTTTGGTACGACGAGTTAAAATTTGCATCACTCGGCGGATTTCATCATCGCGACCAATTACTGGATCAATTTTTTCTTTACGAGCCAAGTCGGTAAGATTTTTTCCATATTTTTCTAAAGCATTATATTTATTTTCTGGTTCTGGAGAATCTACTTTTTGTGTTCCGCGAATACCTGCCAGCGCCTTGAGAGCAGAATCATAGCTAACATTTTCTTTTAGCAGAGTATCGCTAATAGGATTACGTGAGGATAATAAAGATAAAAAAAGATGTTCAGTACTGATATACTCATCTCCCATTTTTTGGGCTTCGTTGCCGGCAGTTTGGAAAATATGCATCATAGATTGACCAAGCATAATTTGGCCGGTAAAGCTCGGTGTGATATTGGCTTGTTTTGGTATTTGGTCGATAAGCATTTGTGCTTGGGCGCGTAAATTTAACAATTTAGCTCCAATTTTAAGCAGAACAGAGGCAATAATACCATCCTCATCTTCTAACATGGCAAAAAATAGGTGAGGTGGCTCTACCTGAGGGTGACTGTTTTGGGCGGCTATTTGAGCCGATTTTTGGATCAATTCTTGAGATTTATTGGTAAAATTTTGGGGGATCATAATAATATTGTATTATCACTCTAATATAGAGAGTGATAATATCTTAACATATTTTATAAAACTGTCAAGCGGAGGTTTGCTTGGTTTTCTTATAACTGATAAAATAAGGCTATAAAATAGATTAACATTATGTCAGACATAAAAGAATTATTGGGGAAAATAAATAATTTTGTTCAAGAAAGAGATTGGGGTCAGTTTCAAAAACCAAAAGATTTGGCTATTTCTCTTTCGTTGGAGTCGGCTGAAGTTTTGGAACATTTTCAGTGGAAAAATGGAGATGAGTTAACCGCCTATCTAATAAAAAATAAAGAAATAGTGGGAGAAGAACTAGCCGATGTGTTTATATATTTATTGGAGCTATCTCAGAGTGTTGGGGTAGATTTGTTGGAATGTGCTAATAAGAAATTGATTAAAAATGGTTTAAAATATCCTATAGAAAAAGCTAAAGGTAACTATAAGAAATATAATGAACTTTAATTTGTAAATTTTTATGTTTTTACTTTTAGTATCATTTATCGCTGGTATACTTACAGTTTTGGCTCCATGTATTTTGCCGGTTTTGCCAATCATCATTGGTGGTGCCACCCAAAATCAACAGCGTAGAAACCCATATATTATCACCGCTTCCTTGGCAGTGGCTGTAGTATTATTTACTTTATTATTAAAATTTAGCACTTTATTTGTTAATGTGCCTGCCCAGGTTTGGAATATAACTTCCGGTTCAATAATTATTTTTTTTGGTTTTATCACTTTATTTCCTAATATTTGGGACAAATTGAATTTCAATCTTAATTTGAGTGCTAACTCCGATAGACTGCTTGCTAACTCCAGCAGACAGAGTGGTCATTGGGGTGATATATTAATTGGTCTATCTTTGGGTCCGGTATTTTCCAGCTGTTCGCCAACCTATTTTTTGATTTTAGCAACTGTATTACCACAAAGTTTTACTCAAGGTTTTTTTGATTTGGTTGCTTATGCTGCTGGCTTATCTTTGGTTCTGCTACTTATTAGTTTGATGGGTCAGAGATTTGTTTCCAGAGCTAAATTTGCCGCTGATCCACATGGCACTTTTCGTAAAAGCTTAGGAGTTATATTTATTTTAATTGGTATTTTAATTTTTGCTGGTGTTGATAAAAAAATTCAAGTTTTTTTTGCTGATCACGGTTGGTCTGGAGTTTCTTCTATCGAAGAAACTCTATTGAACCAGGTAAACGATAAACATAGCCCAGAGTTAAATTTTAACAATGTTATTCCAGATAACAATGCGCAACCAATTGAACCTAGTCAAAATATAAGGGTGGCAAAAAATTTACCTCGTTATCGTGAGATTGCTAACCCGTCCGGTTTTGTTAACTCAAAACCATTTAAGATTGCTGATCTAATAGGCAAAAAGGTTATTATTGTGGATTTTATGACTTATAGTTGTATCAACTGTATTCGTACTTTCCCTTATCTTAATGCTTGGTATGACAAATATCATGATCAGGGTTTGGAAATTGTTGGCATTCACACTCCAGAGTTTGCTTTTGAAAAAAATATTGATAATGTCAAAAAAGCAATGCAGGAGTTTGGTATAAAATTTCCAATAGTTTTAGATAATGATTATGGAACTTGGAACGCGTATGGTAATAGCTATTGGCCGCGTAAATATATTATAGATATCGATGGTTATATTGCTTTTGACCATATTGGTGAAGGTGGTTATGAAGAGACTGAGCAAAAAATCCAAGAGTTATTGGCGCAGAAAATGATTCGTGATAATTTGTCGGCTAGCAACCTGCCAAGTGGGGTGGTAAAAGTTACTAGTACCGAACCCGTTTCTGTTGGCAGTCCAGAGACTTATTTTGGTTCAGGCAGAAACGAATTTTTATCCAATGGGATACCTAATCAGTCTGGAAAACAGCAGTTATTTTTTCCTATTAATATAAAATTGAATCAACTGAATTTAGTCGGCGACTGGAATTTTGAAAAAGAATTTGCAACCAACATATCCATGGATTCAAAAATAATTTATCGCTATAATTCTGAGAAGGTTTATTTTGTAGCCAGTGCTAACCAAAACAACAAAATAGAAGTTCTGCGTGACGGAATCCCGTTGAACAAAGATATTGCTGGAAGCGATATATTTTTTGAAAATGGAAAAAGTTATTTGTTAGTTAAAGACAGTAAGTTATACAATGTAATTAGTGATTCCGCTGGATCTGGTGAACACAGTTTGCAATTCAATATCCTAGACACCGGGTTGAACGCCTTTACTTTTACTTTTGGTTAAATAACTAAAGTTAATTTTATGGAACTAAACAAACTTACCCCACAGGAAGAGAGAGTCATTGTAAATAAAGGTACCGAAGTTCCTTTTAGCGGCGAATATGATGATTTCTTTGTAGAAGGTACATATTTGTGTCGTCGTTGTAATACTCCGCTGTATACTTCTGATGCTAAGTTTCATTCTGGCTGTGGTTGGCCTAGTTTTGATCAAGAAATTGCCGGCGCTGTAAAGCGTACTTTGGATGCTGACGGTCGGCGTACTGAGATTACTTGCAATACCTGTGGTGCGCACTTGGGACATGTATTTGTGGGAGAACAAATGACTCCTAAGAATACTAGACATTGTGTGAATTCACTATCTTTAAAATTTGTACCTAAAAAACAATAGTATTTATGGATATAATTTCTCATGGACTTTGGGGTGGTGTCGCTTTTGGTAGAAAAAATAAAAGAGAATTTTGGTGGGCATTTGGCTTGGGTGTGATGCCTGATTTGTTCTCTTTTGGAATATTCACTGCTATGCGTATTTTAGGTTTGGCTTCCGGACCAGATTGGAGCAATGGTTTGCCCAGTTCGGATGCTATCCCGGCCTACGTACATTGTCTATATAATGTAACTCATAGTTTAATTATTTTTTTAATAATTTTTTTGGTGATAGCAATTTTTAGACGGAAAATATTTTTCCCAATGTTTGCTTGGGGACTGCATATCTTAATGGACATACCAACTCATTCTAGTCAGTTTTTCCCAACTCCATTCTTATGGCCGTTGTCTACCTATAAAATAAGTGGGATTCCTTGGAGTCATCCGATAATTTTTTATCCCGATATAATATTATTAGCTAGTTTATACTTTTGGTTTTTTGTTTATAAAAAATATTTTAAAAAATAATATGCCAAATATTCAATCAATAGTTTTGGGTGGAGGATGTTTTTGGTGTACAGAGGCAGTTTTTAAACAGTTAATCGGTGTGATTTCAGTTGTTCCTGGCTATGCTGGTGGGGAACTTGTTGATCCTAGCTATGAGCAGGTCTGTAGTGGAAATACCGGTCATGCCGAGGTTGTAAAAGTAAATTTTGATCCGGAGAAAATTTCTTTAGATACTTTGTTAGAAGTATTTTTTTCAGTTCATGACCCAACAACGCTCAACCGCCAGGGTCATGATGTTGGCACACAATATCGTTCAATAATATTATTTGATTCCTCACAGCAAGAGAAAATTATAAAAAATAAGATAAATGAACTTGCACAGCAGTCTGTTTATAACGATCCCATAGTCACGCAAGTGTCTCCGCTGGTAAATTTTTATGAGGCGGAGAATTATCACCATGATTATTTTGCTAAAAATCCAGAGCAAAATTATTGTCAGTTGGTAATAAATCCAAAATTGAAAAAGTTTAAAGATAAATGGAAGCAATTGATAAAAAATTAATAGTATATAAAAAGTTATTTAATTTTTTAATTTATATAGTATGTATAAAATAGCTTTGGCTGAGTTTATTATTTTATTATGTGGTACTATTTTTGCTTGGGGTAATTTTGCTTGGGAGTTGTATAGTTGGATGAAGCATAAAGCCTGTACCACCGGATGTTTACCTGGTGTCAATCCATTTTTTACACCATGTTTTTATGGTGCAATATTTTTTACTATTGCTTTTGTATTAAGTATACTTATATTAAAAAATATAAAATAAAAAAATAGTTTTAAAATATGATTGTGTTTAGTCCTCATAAGCATATACCATCAAGTGAGATCAAGGTCAGTTTTGCTAGGTCTGGTGGCGCTGGTGGACAAAACGTCAACAAAACTTCTACCAAGGCTGTAATTCGTTGGAGAATAGGGGATAGTAACATTATAAACGATATAGAAAAAAAGCGTTTACGAATAAAATTGGCCAATAAAATAAATAGCAATGATGAAGTGGTGGTTTATTGTGAGCAGGAACGTTCACAATTACAAAATCGCATTTTAGCCATGCAGAATTTGCAGCTATTAGTAGATAAAGCTTTAAAGATGTCGAAGGTACGTCTCCCTACCAAGCCGTCAAAAGCTTCTAAGATGAAGCGTATAGAATCTAAAAAAATGCATTCGCGTTTAAAAATGGAAAGACGTAATTTAGAGTAGTATATGTATTATTTATATATATTGGAATGTGCCGACAAGACTCTTTATACTGGAATAACGGTAGATATTGATCGGCGTCTAGATGAACACAACCATACTAAGTTGGGAGCCAAATATACTAGAATTCGCCGACCAGTAAAACTGGTGTATTATAAAAAATATAAGAATCGTTCTTTGGCTACAAGAGCAGAAATTAAAATTAAAAAGATGTCTAAAGATGACAAAAATGAGCTTATTTTAGCTAATTTGGATAAAAAAGAACTAGCCATTTCTAGCTAGTTCTTTGAAGAGTTGTCACATCGCTGTGACTGGATTAACAATATTATGCCACAAACCAGTTTTTTTGTCAATAGCTAATAAAATTATTTATGTCTAAACTAAAAATAGGTGACAAAGCCCCAGGTTTCAGTCTGTTAGACCAAGCTGGGAAAACACACAATCTTAAGGATTATCTTGGTGAGTGGGTTTTGTTATATTTTTATCCTAAAGACGATACTCCCGGATGCACCGTTGAAGCCTGTGTGCTGAGAGATAATTTTCCTAAATTTAAAAAAATTAAGGCACGGATTTTTGGTATTAGTACTGATTCAACAAAGAGCCACTATAAATTTGCAGATAAATTTGATCTGCCATTCACTTTGCTTTCTGATGAAAATAAAGAAGTGGTAAAGATTTATGATGTATACAAGAAAAAAAAGTTTATGGGTCGCGAATATTTTGGTACGATGAGGGAATCTTTTTTGATAAACCCACAGGGTAAGATTGCGAAAAAATATGAAGATGTAAAACCTGCTGAGCACGCCATTCAAGTGTTGTCTGACTTGAAAAATTTTCAGAATTAGTGTTTATGAAAAAGTTTTGGCAAATCATTAATAGAGTTTTTAATATTACTTTAGCTCTAAAAGCTTTGGATGGTTTTTTGCAATTTAGTGGTGGTTTAATACTTGGTTTATTTGGTAAGCCGGTAGATAAGCTTGTATACTATTTAACCCAGAATGAAATAGCTGAAGATCACCATGATTTTGTGGCTAATGCTCTAGCTAATTTTTTTAACAATTTGTCTCTCTCTACTCGTCATTTTATTTCTATTTATTTAGTTTTTCACGGATTGGTAAATTTATTTTTAGTTTTTGAGCTTTGGAAGCGTCGCATCAGAGCCTTTCCGATAGCAATAGTTTTATTTTTAATTTTTTTAACTTATCAGTTTTATCGTTTTTTTCATACTCATTCTATAAATTTGTTACTGGTTAGCATTCTGGACATTTTTATTATAATTTTAACAGCTATGGAGTATGAAAGATTAAAAAAACACAATCATTCTTAATAGTCGCCAAATGAATGTTTTTTTGTTATAATAAGACTAATCTTTAACATCTTGTTATATGAATCTTACTAGCCCGGTTTTTTCTCAAGGCGAGAATATACCGTCTAAATACACTTGTTTAGGTGAGGGGGTAAACCCACCACTGCAGTGGACACAGGTGCCAATTAATACTAGAACGTTAGCATTGATAGTTGATGATCCGGATGTTTCAAGCGGAATTTTTACCCATTGGTTGTTGTGGGATATACCTATAGTAGTACAAAAAGTAGAGGAAAATAGCGTTCCAGTTGAAGCGATTGTTGGTGCCAGCACCGGCGGTGTTAATGCCTATGTAGCACCTTGTCCTCCTAGCGGTTTGCATCATTATAGATTTAAACTTTATGCTTTAGATGTAGAATTATTTTTATCAGTAAATTCAAATCAGGTTGAATTAGAGAAAGCTATGGTCGGGCATATCTTGGAACAAGCAGTTTTGGTTGGTGTGGTTCAAGCTAATTAAATTCGTTAATTATTTCATTAATAAAACAATATGCCAAGATATTTAGGAATTTTAGTAATTTTATCAACCGTAGTTTTGCTGGGTGCTGGCTGTAATGCTTCAAAACCTGATTATACAAAAACGCCATCAGATGCTAGCGAAGTTATGACACCCACCTCTACGAGCAGTACGGTTAAATCGGATAAGGTGATGGAAGAGAAAAATAATCAGTTGATGGAGAAAAAAACAGTAGCTACATCTTCTGGTAGTGAAGAAAAAATGGATCAAAAAAATGAAGAAAAAAAGAACGATGATACTGCTAACGAAGCTGTGGTTAAGCCGGTTGCTAAAACAGTGGTTGTTAACATCGCTGGGTTTGCTTTTTCTCCGGCAGTAGTAAAAATCAAAGTGGGCGATACGGTAAAATGGATAAACGATGACAGCGCTCCTCACCAAGTTGCTTCCAATCCGCATCCTGTTCACACTGATCTACCTGGTTTAGAATCAGATGTTCTATCTAAAGGGGGTAGCTACTCTTTTACTTTTGATAAAGCTGGTACTTGGGGATATCACTGTCATATTCATCCTATGATGACCGGTACAGTGGTAGTGGAGTAGATTTTTGATCGATAATAACAAAAATAGTAACAAAAAATGTTTTTGTACGTCTACATTAGTAAGCGCACCGAATAGGTGCGCGTAGCTTCATTTTATGGAAAAGGAAAGCAGAAAATTATATTCAAAAGAAACCCTAGCTTTATATTGGAGATTTTTAAAAAAATATAAAATCTCTTTATTTCTGGTTATTTTTGGCACAATTATTTCTTCGGTTAGTAGTGTAACCGTACCTTTGTATTTAAAAAAATTCGTGGATTTATTGGCTGATCGTTCAGATGTGATGAGCACCCTCATTTCACTTTATAAAATTTTTTGGGTGATAGTAGCTTTGCGCTTTGTGCAGTTTGCGTCACGCCGTACAGTAATGGTATCTGACTCTTATTTTTGTTCTAAAACGATGTCAGATTTAGCTAATTTTTCTTTCGCTTATTTACATCGTCATTCTTTTAATTTTTTCAACAATAATTTTGTTGGTTCTTTGGTAAAACGCGTCAATCGTTTCGTACGATCGTTTGAGTCTCTAAATGACAGGTTAATTTTTAACGTGTCTGAGATGTTGTTGGAGATAAGCATCGTTCTGGGCGTGTTGTTTTATCGTAATTTATATTTAGGTCTGGCACTGTTGGTGTGGATATTGCTTTATGTTGTTATTAGTATTTTTTATAACCGCTATCGTATTAGATACGATATTTTGCGTAGTAGTGCTGACTCAGCGGTGAGTGGTGTTTTGGCTGATACTATTACCAACCATACCAATGTAAAGTTATTTAATGGATATAACAAGGAGCAAAATTATTTTAAAGACACTCAGGCAAATTTTGCCAAACTTCAACTTTTTTCTTGGTATTTAGATTCAGCTTTTGATGGCTTTCAAGCTTTCTTTGCTTTTCTGTTGGAAGCAATTTTAATGTATATTGGTATCAAATTGTGGCAGGTAAACAAATTCAGTGCTGGTGATCTGATGTTGATTCAGGCTTATATTATTACGGTAGTTCAAAATATTTGGAATTTTGGAAGAGTTATAAGGAACATATATTCAGATCTATCTGAAGCTGGAGAAATGACGGAGATTTTGATTACAACACACGAAATTAGAGATATTCCTACGGCTAAAGATTTGTTGATAAAAAATGGAGAAATTAATTTTTCAGATGTTGATTTCAATTATCATGAGACCCGTTCTATTTTAAGATCTTTTAATTTGGTTATTTCTAGTGGAGAAAAAGTAGCTTTAGTAGGTCCTTCTGGCGCAGGTAAATCAACGTTGCTTAAATTATTGTTGCGTATGCATGACGTTTCTGGAGGTAAAGTACTTATTGACGGGCAAAATATTTCTAAAGTAACACAAGATAGTTTGTGGAAAAATATTTCCTTGGTACCACAAGACCCGGTACTATTTCATCGTACTTTGCGTGAAAATATACGTTACGGTAGATTTGATGCTACTGATTTTGAGGTTGAAGAAGCCGCTCGGTTGGCCCACTGTCATGAATTTATTATGGAACTAGAAAATGGATATGATACATATGTGGGGGAGAGAGGGGTTAAACTTTCTGGTGGAGAACGTCAGCGAGTGGCTATCGCTAGAGCCATTTTAAAAAATGCTCCAATTTTGCTGTTGGATGAAGCTACTTCCAGCTTAGATTCTGAATCGGAGCATTTTATTCAAGCCGCTTTAAAAAATTTAATGAAAGGTAAAACTGTAATAATTATTGCTCATCGTTTATCTACTATTATGAGTGCTGATAGAATTTTGGTTTTAGACAGAGGTGAGATAGTGAAAAGTGGAAGTCATGCTCAGTTGTTAAAAAAGAAAAAAGGACTTTATAAAAAGTTGTGGGATTTACAAGCGGGAGGTTTTATAAAATAATTAGTAATTATGGCAGAGATATTAGGTATCAAAATTGACAGCTTAGGGATACAAGAAGCAATAAAAAATGCCCATAATTTTTTATATAATGGTAAACATAATGTAATCTTTACTCCTAACCCAGAAATGTTGGTTGACGCTCAATCTGATAGTTATTTTAAAAAAGTCTTGAATTCTTCAAATCTGAATATTAGTGATGGTTTTGGAGTGAGTTTGGTTACATTTGGTAGGATAAAAAGATTGCCAGGAATAGATTTTGTTTATGAGCTGTTGAAACTCGCTCAAAAAGAAAATAAAAGCGTTTATTTGTTAGGATCAGCGTCAAAAAAAGTTTTGGAAAAGGCTGTAGAAAATATCAAAAAAGATTTTCCGAAGTTGCGTGTTGTTGGGTTTGATCCTGGTCCCAAGATAGATTTTTTAATGGTGGATGATAAAAAAACAATAATCACAGAAAGAGAAGAGAACGATAAGGTTTTGCACGATATTATTATGACCGCACCAGATATATTGCTAGTTGGTTTTGGTCACAATAAACAAGAAAAATGGATTAGTGAGAATATGGCGGATTTACCTTCAGTGAAAATATTTATGGGAGTAGGCGGATCATTTGATTTTATAGCCGGTTTTGACTATTCAGGTAAAGAGGTAAAACGCGCCCCTTGTTTTTTGCGTAAAATTGGGTTAGAATGGGTTTATCGCTTGGTAATTCAACCATGGCGTTTAAGACGTATTTTAAAGGCTTTAATTCAATTTCCAATATGCGTGATTCTCAATCAGGTGGTTTCTCACCAGAAGAAGGGTTGGTAAGAGAAGATAAAGAAAAGAAACCCGGAAAAATTTATGTTGAAATTGGTAGTGGTGGCAACCCGGCTTTTTTTGTTTCCAAAAAAGCACTTAATCCAGGAGATAAATATTTTGTAGTAGATTTTAATCCTGATGATCATAAAATAAGTAATGTATTTGGTAAAATGCATTTTGGTGAAGCCTATGAAGCGGTTTTTGCCAATGGAAAAGCCTTGCCGTTTGAAAATGATAGTGCTGATGAGATAATTTTTAGTAATGTTTTTGGCGATCCAAAAACATTTGGGCGAGATAAATTGTTGATGGAGGCGGCTAGGGTATTGAAACCAGATGGTGGACAGATAATAATTACTGAACATATCACTCCGGCTGATTTTGTAAAGGAAATAGGCGGAACAAAAGAGGATATAACGCAATTTTTATCCAAACACGGCATACCGCTAAAAGTTAAGAAAATCAGCAGAGAAGAAGCTGATGCTGAAGATTATATTGGACAAGCTGATGTGCGTCTGTTAAAAGGCACCCCTATACAAGTAATTTTAGAGAGATAAAAAATATGATTGTGCGTACTCGTTTTGCCCCTTCACCAACTGGATATTTACATATAGGCGGTCTTAGAACCGCTCTGTATGCTTATTTGATTGCTAAACAAAATAACGGTCAGTTTGTTTTGCGTATTGAAGACACTGATCAGAAAAGGACGGTTGATGGTGGTATAGAAAATATTGTTCGTTCTTTGGAGTGGGCTGGTGTTTTGCCAGATGAAGGTGTAAAAATGGGGAAAAATGATGAGATAGTTCAGATGGGTGATTTTGGTCCTTATATCCAGTCGCAAAGATTAGAGGTATATAAGAAGTATATAAACGAGTTGTTGTTAAAAGATTCTGTTTATTATTGTTTCTGTACCCAAGAAAGATTGGAAGAATTGCGGAATTATCAACAAAAAAATAAATTACCAACAGGCTATGATGGTTTTTGTAGAAAATTGGATAAAAATGATGTAAAAAATCGCGTAGAATCTGGCGAGAACTATGTCATACGTTTAAAGATGCCAAAAGATGGAGAAAGCGTATTTACCGATTTGATTCGGGGTGAAGTATCTTTTAAAAATGAGCTGATTGATGATCAGGTTTTGATAAAAGTAGATGGTTTTCCAACTTACCATTTTGCGGTGGTGGTAGATGATCATCTCATGGGGATTACTCATGTTATTCGGGGTGAAGAATGGTTGAGCAGCACCCCAAAACATTTACAAATTTATAAAAATTTTGGTTGGGAAACTCCAAAATTTGCTCATTTGCCTTTATTATTAAATCCAGATAAAAGTAAATTGAGTAAACGTCAAGGCGATGTAGCGGTAGAGGATTATATAAAAAAAGGTTACCTACCACAGGCCATAATAAACTTTGTTGCTTTTCTAGGCTGGAATCCAGGTGGTGAACAAGAAATTTATTCAATGGAAGAATTGGTAAAAGAATTTAAATTTGAGCGTATTAATAAATCCGGAGCGGTTTTTAATTTAGAGAAGTTAGCTTGGTATAATCAACAGTACATAAAAAATTTAAAATCCGAAGATTTGGTTGACGTTTGTGTACCTTGGTTGATAGAAGCTGGTTTGGTTACAGGTAAAGAAGACCGTAAATGGACGGCTTCTCTTATTGGTTTGGAAAAAGAGAGGATTACCACGTTGGACGAATTAGCAGAGTCGCTGAAGTTTGTTTTTTCCTTGCCAGAATACAACGCCCCCTCATTGGTTTGGAAAAAGGGAACGCCTGCGGAGGTGAAAGAAATCTTACCAAGATTAATAAAATTTTTGAATACAATTGGTATTCAAGATTGGAATAAGGAAAAAATGCAATCATTGATGGGGGATTGGATAGTCCAATCTGGTTTTTCTAATGGTAGTGTACTCTGGCCAATGCGAGTTTCTTTGTCTGGCCAACAAAATTCACCTGGTCCATATGAAATCGCTGAGGTGCTTGGCAAAGAAGAGTCTATAAGAAGATTAGAAATAGCCCTAGATAAATTAGGAGATTAGTTTACAAATTTTTATTTTAAAAGTTGAATATTGAATGTTCAACTTTTTTTATTTTTATGGTATAATTTTATCATGTCTAGAGTATTGAAGAGTTTTCTTTTTTTAGGATTATTAAGCCTAATTTTTTATGGTAATATTTTTGTGTCGGCCGTCGGTAATAGCAGTGTCGAAGTTGAACAACTAAACAGAGAAATTGAGGCAAAAAAAGACAAGATAAAGGAACTTGAAGTTACGATTGAGAAATATAAAAAAAATATAGATGAAAAGTTGAGCGAATCAGCCTCCTTAAAAAATCAGCTAAGCATTTTAAGTAATCGTATTGCTCAAACGGAAACCGACATCAATCTGACTACAGAAAAATTAGATACTACAAAATTAGAAATTGAAGCATTAGACATATCTATCAAAGCAAAAGAAGAAGTAATAGCCAAACAAAAGAGGTTGATTAGTAAAATAATTCAGAATTTGCACGCCAACGACCAGAAAAATTTTTTGGAAATAATGTTAACCAATAAAAATTTAGCTGATTTTTATAATCAGGCAAAGTATCTGGAAGATGTTTATACGGATCTTGGCCGTTCGGTTAAGCAGGTGAGGGTGGCTAAGGAGGATTTGGATAAGAAAAAAAGCGAAGCTGAAAATAGGCGGAAAACTTATGATGATTTATTAGTAGAATTAGATAACAAAAAAAAGGATTTAGTGGAACAGACAGCTAATAAACAGAATTTATTGGTTACCACTAAATCTTCAGAATTAAGGTATCGAACTTTATTGGATAGTTTGCGTCAACAATACAAAAGCGTGGAGGATGAAGTACGTTCTTATGAAGATCAGATTCGTAAAAAATTAGCCAACCAAGATGATTTTCAAAGTATAGGCAATATTGATAGTTTTGATTGGCCGGTTTCAGGTCGTTATGTCACCGCTCTGTTTCATGATCCTGGCTATCCGTTTAGGAAAGTTTTTGAACATAGCGGAGTAGATATAAGGGCGGTACAGGGAACACCGGTAAGAGCCGCTAATTCGGGGTATGTAGGGCGTGCCAAACACTGCAGCTTGGCTTCCTGCTATAGTTATATATTACTTATTCATAACGGCAATTTATCTACTGTATACGGCCATTTGAGTGGCATTGCCGTAACCGAAGATCAATATGTAAATAGGGGAGATATCATTGGTTATTCTGGTGGTACTCCTGGTACAGTTGGGGCGGGGCCATTTGTGACTGGAGCACACTTACACTTTGAGGTTCGTTTTAACGGTATTCCGGTAGATCCTTTAGGTTATTTACCATAAACAATTATTAATTTTATAAATATGAAGAAAAAAATAAAAGTGGCGGTTTTGTATGGCGGCACTTCTTCAGAGAGAGAGGTTTCTTTAGTAACCGGGCAAGCAATTTTTGATAATTTAGATCGATCTAAATATCAAGTATCTTTGATAGAAATGAGCAAAGAAAATAAATTTATTTTAATAAATAAAAATAAGAAACGTTTAGTAGATTTTATTGGTAAAGACAGGAAAGCTTTTGATTTAATTTTTATCGCTTTGCACGGCACACCAGGTGAAGATGGTACTGTACAGGGTATGTTTGATATCTTAGGGATAAAATATACCGGCCCCAATAGCTTAAGTAGTGGTCTGTGTATGAACAAAGTTTACGCCGGTTTAGTGTATTATTCTTGGCATTTACCACATCCTGTTTTTATAGATATAACCTTAAAAAATTGGAAAAATCATCAAAAAGAGATTTTACGTGCCGTGAATGATAACGTTGGTTATCCGTGCGTACTAAAGCCGGTAGATCAGGGTTCGGCCGTTGGAGTGACAGCGATTAAGACTGAAGATGACCTTAAAAAAAATGTAGGTAAAACGATTAAAAAATTTCCTTGGTTGATGGCTCAGAAATTTGTCAAAGGTAAAGAGGCTACTTGCGGAGTGTTGGAGAAAAAAGGAGAAGTTTTCGCCCTACCACCAACCCATATCCTACCTCAGTTAGGGGAATTTTATGATTATAAATCAAAATACGCAGCTGGCGGTTCAAAACACATTTGTCCAGCTGATTTTCCAGAAGAAGTAAATAAAAAGATCCAAGAATTAGCTGTTCAAGCCCACAAAGCTTTAGGTTGTAGAGGGATGAGTAGAACTGATTTTTTTTATGGAGATGATGGCAAAATATATATAATTGAAACCAATACTATACCTGGTATGACAGCAACCAGTTTGTTTCCTGAGGCAGCTGCCAAGGCCGGTTTAAATTTCTCCAAAATGCTTGATTTGATAATTTTAGCCAGTTTATAAACAAAATAAATTTATTAAAAACTGCTCTTACAAGCAGTTTTTTTTAATTAAAAAATTGACAGAATATAAAAAATGAATTAATATCACCAAAGCTGTTTTTTGGGCAGAAATTGCCCACCACGACGGAGGTAGCACTGTGAAGAAGCCATCATCCCTCAACCCACGTCTGGTCCCGTTGGTAGGACCGGTCCTGCCTAGAGACAGGGGTTGCCCACATTGCGGCGGGGAAGTTCCTCACCGCGTGCGTCAACGTAATCTCTGCGCCAAGTTCTTGGCTAGCCTTGCCGCAAAGG
>Ga0210057_1001440_pt1 | contig 36183 bp, 41 predicted proteins | sample CryGeyCG2114_010_2_FD_183968 | JGI IMG/M metagenome (GOLD analysis project Ga0210057, IMG submission 183968) | Groundwater microbial communities from aquifer - Crystal Geyser CG10_big_fil_rev_8/21/14_0.10 (SPAdes) (version 2) | ecosystem: Environmental > Aquatic > Deep subsurface > Groundwater ... | reverse complement strand
ATATGGATTGATAAAAGTGGAAGCAGGCTGATGGTTGCTAAGCCAGATATTTCTGCCCCTGGAGTTGGAATTTGTGCTGCTCAGTGGAGGGATTGGGCTGAGAACCGCCAGTGCTTGGATGAAGACCATATTGCAATTCAAGGAACTTCAATGGCAACACCTCATGTTTCAGGAGCGGCAGCATTGCTTTTGCAAAAAAATCCTGATTGGACTCCAGAAGAAGTTAAATCTAATCTTATGGAATTTTCTCGCAATTTAGGAAAAAGTGTTCTTTCTCAAGGTCAGGGCGTTATAAATGTTTTTGATTCTGTTCTTTCTGATGAAAGACCGTGTGTCTTGGAGATTGATTCCTTAGATAACCCCTATAGTCCGGGCATTTCTTTTTCAGGAAGTGCTTATTGTACAGGGGAATTGGAGATTACTCACACTCTATCTTATCTTGATTCTGAAGGTTCATTCAATGAAATTTATTCTTCTCAAATCCCTGTGTCCGACAGTTTTTTATATAATTTTGATTCTTCAGATTTGGATGATGGAGAATATGTTATAAAATTAGAAGCGACTCGGAACTTGGGAAGCACCTCCCAATTATTTACTCGATATTCGGTTATCGCTGTCGATAATTTTAACTTTAAAATTGGAGATTCTAAAAATTATATTTCTCTTGATAGATACTCTGAGGGGATTGATATATCTGGGAGCTTAGACTTGTCTGATTACAATTATTATGTTCTTGAATATAAAAAATCAGATGAATCTTCTTGGAAGGAAGCTTGTCGTGAAGAAGGAGTTAGAAATGGGGTGCTTTGTAAAATGAATAGTGATTTGTTGGGAGAAGGATTTTATGATTTTAGAATGAGCGCATTGCGAGGAGATCATGAAGTATTTAGTGAAGTTATTAAGGTGTTTGTTTCACAAAAGTTGTTTGCGGGTGGCGAGGGCACGAAAGAAAATCCCTTCCAGATTTCCACTTGCATTCATTTGCAAAATATGAAGTATGAGGTTGATTCTCATCATGTTTTGACTGGAGATATTGACTGTTCAGATACAAAAAACTGGAATAATGGAGAAGGTTTTGAACCGATAGGAGGGTTTTGCCAACTTTCTTCAGCAGAAGATTTTGGAGGATATACTAATTGTATTCAGGAAATGATTTCTGAATTCGGGTCCTTGAAAGGTTTTGAAGGAACTCTTGATGGAAAAGGATTTACGATAAAGAATTTGCACATAAATAGACCCTTTGGGCTTCATGTAGGGTTGTTTGGATTGCTCGGAGCTGAAAGAGGGGAAAGCGAAGTACACAATTTATTGATCGAGGAAGCCGAAATAACGGGACTTTCGATGACGGGAGGTTTAGGCGGAGTTAATTACGGACTCGTGCTTTCTGTCGGTGTGGAAAATCTAAAGGGGAGGGCCTTGGATGGTATTGCGGGAGGCATTTTTGGAGGGGGTTATAGTGGTTATATTGCTGGCTCTTATTCTACTGGAATAATTTCGGGGGAAGAAGCAGGAGGAATCTTGGGAAGTTTAACGGGTCATCCTGGAAAGACCCCTTTAATTAGGAACTCTTACTCTGCGGCAGAAGTTTCTGGAAAAATATATTCAGGAGGTCTTGTTGGGTCTGCTTTTTACGGGGGAATTGAGGATTCTTATTTTGCAGGAGTTGTCTCTGGCCTTGAAGATGATTCTCGCGTTGGCAATGTGGTTGGCGGCTATAATTCTGTACTTTTCTCTGATAACTATTTTCTTTCTCGTGACAAAACCTTCACAGGATGCAGTTGGTCTACAGGATCATTCTCTGGATGCACTTCTATCGCGGAGAATCTTCATCCACCTTATTTCTTTAATATTAACAATCCTCCTATGGATAAATGGGATTTCAAAACAGGGTGGAGTAATGAGAATGATGGAATAGATTACCCTTCCTTGAAACGAAGTACTTCAAATCCTGAGGATTTTGAAGAGGATCAGACGCCTGAAAAGAACTCCTCCTCGGAGATTGTGAATAATAAAGACTCTAATCTGACCGGGCTTCTGATTATGAATCTTCAGACTAAGGTAGGAGGTGTAGACTGGGTTGATTTTTCTCCTCCTTCACTCAGTGGTTCTATCCGAGTTGAAGTGAATATTGGTGCTTTTGATTCTTTAGACCTATCTGAAATATGGAATTCTAGAGATATAGATATCCCCTTTTCGGGAGTGTATAGAGCTCGTGTGGCTTTGCTTGATGAAAATTATAACGTTAAAGTTGATGGTGGGAAAAGTCTTGAATCATTTTCTAATGAATTTCAAGTTGTTAATTAAAAATCTCATCACAAAAGAATTTTAAACTTCAGTCACGCTCTTGGGTTATGGTAGAAGAAGAAAATAGTGCGGCTTCGGAGAAAGAGGATTATACTCATGAGATAAAAAGGGAAGGAGGGGAGGATGTTCTTTATGTAAATTATCTCGGAGCACCGTTTGTGCCAAGTCTTGCCGATAGCCCTGAAGTTATGGAGCGGACTGTTGATGCGCTTGTTGAGAACCCAAATGTTTCAAGAATTATTTTTATCCAACAGAAGAATTACAATTATGACTTTGCGGAAACCACGGTGCTTCTTGAAATTGCACAACTTTACGACCATTTAGTCAAACAGGAGAAAGTGCTTTCTAAAGAGCGAATTGCACCAGTTAATTCCCGATTTTTCCCTAAGAGATATATGGAAATCTTTTCTTTTTTGAGTTTTCTTAAGAGAGACCCGGTTCTTGCTTACTCTGAATTGAAGAAGATGATTATCCAAGCAAAGATACTTCTTGAGAAACTTGATGCAATTTATGCTTCGGACCAAGAGAATTATCTTGGACTTCTAATTAGGATTCTGGGATTGATAGAAAGAACAAAACTTGTCAAAGAGATTAAAGTATATCTTAGTGATTATCGAAGAGGTGAAAGAGAAATTTATGAGAAACTTTTTAAGCCAGATGTTATCCCCAATTTCACTCTTTCGAGATTAGTTTCTGATTTGCCCGATGATGCAGAAATTGTTGACCAGTATAAGATTTCAAGTGATGAATATGATTCTTCTGTTGTTACAATTCTGAGAAAAAAGGACGATTCAAAATTGATTTATCATCTTGTCCCACCAGAAAATATTTTGAGTGAGGACCATAATACTCTTTTGAATCTGGCGAGGAGAGTTTTGGTCGAGCATCAACCAAAGGCAGAAGAGTTTACAGATACCGAGAGAACTAGGCAAGTCTTCTTTAATGTTTCAAGAGATTTGTTGCAAGACTTAGCTAAGAATAAGAGTGTTAAGATGAGTTACTCTGATTTGAATAAATTGGCAACGATTTTAGTTAGACATACGATTGGATTTGGGGTTTTGGAAGTTTTATTACAAGATAGAAAACTTCAGGACATTACTTTGAATGCACCGATTTCAAAAACCCCGGTTTTTGTTAGGCACCAGAGTTATGATGAGTGCGTTGTTAATGTAATTCCGAGTCAAGAAGATGTGGATTCTTGGGCGGCGAAGTTTAGACTTGTTTCTGGACGTCCCCTTGATGAAGCAAATCCTATTTTAGATACTCAGTTAGAGATTGGAAAGATAAGGGCGAGAATTGCAATTATCCAAAGACCTCTTAGCCCCGATGGAATTGCCTATGCGATTAGAAGACACAGGGAAGACCCTTGGACTTTCCCATTATTTGTCCAGAATAAAATGATAAATTCTCTGGCTGCGGGTTTGCTTAGTTTTTTAGTTGATGGTTCCAGGACAATGTTAATTGCGGGAACAAGAAGTTCGGGTAAAACTTCTTTACTTGGGAGTTTAATGTTAGAGATTATTCCTAAATATAGAATTATTGCAATTGAGGATTCCTTAGAATTGCCTATTGAATCTTTAAGAAAATTAAAGTATGATATTTTGAGAATGAAGGTTCGTTCTGCTTTGTTAAAGACAACTACAGAAATTTCTGCAGATGACGGAATTAGAACAAGTTTGAGATTAGGAGATTCTTGTTTAATTGTTGGGGAGGTTAGAAGCGTTGAGGCTCAAGCTCTTTATGAGGCGATGAGAGTCGGGGCTTTGGCAAATGTTGTTGCGGGAACAATTCACGGGGCTTCACCTTATGGAGTTTTTGATAGAGTTGTAAATGATTTGGATGTGCCTGCTACGAGTTTTAAGGCGACAGATATAATTGTTGTTGCAAATCCAATAAAGACTCCGGATGGATTACATTCTTTGAAGAGGGTGGTTAGCATTTCTGAAGTTAGGAAGCATTGGCAGAAAGACCCAATGGAAGAGAAAGGTTTTGTTGATTTGATGAAATATAATGTTGAAACTGATGAACTCGAGCCAACGGAAGATTTGATTAATGGAGATAGTGAAGTGATTAAAGATATTGCTTCTAATGTGAAGGGTTGGGCTGGAAATTGGGATGCGGTTTGGGACAATATTCTCTTGAGGGCTAAGATTAAAGAAGAACTTGTTAGGACTGCAGAAAGAGAGAAAGATATGAGTTTGCTTGAAAGTGAGTTTAGCACCCGATCAAATCACGCCTTCCACAGAATTTCTGACGATGTTCGGAAGGAAGTTGGCTTGCCGGAAAGTGAAAAGGTTTTTCTGGAGTGGAAGAAGTGGCTGGATGGAGAGGTTAAGAAGAAGAAAGTTTGAAAATGAAAATCCCCAAAATTTATTAACTAAATTCTGTTAGTCTTTAATAAGGGGAGATATTTATGCCAGCAAAAAAAGAGGATATTGATGAAATTCTTCGGAAGTATGGTGCTCGAATAGAAGCACAGATTGATTCTACAGATTCTAAAATTGGTTCTGAAGATTATAGCAAAGATTATACAAAGTTTAAATCTGAGATGGCTCCCGAAACCACGAGTTATGAAAAATGGTGTAAGAGTGTTGGAAGTTTGATTAAGCTTAAAGTTTCTGAAAAGGATTCTAAAGATATTCAGAAACATCTTGCGATTGCGCATTTAGATTTGGAACCCTGGCAACCCTTGACTCTTAGTATTATGAGTTTCATCACGGTTTTCTTTTTAGGTTTAATGATTTCTGTGGCGGTGGCCTTGCTGAGGGGGGGAATTGGTTCTTTCCCAGTTCTGTTTTTCTTTCTTGTAATTTTAGTTTCGGTTTTTCTATTTTATTTTATGAAGGCATATCCTGAGAGGCTTGCAAATAAATGGAGACTCAAGGCTTCTTCACAAATGGTTCCCGCGATACTCTATGTTGTAGTTTATATGAGGCACACCCCAAACTTGGAAAGAGCGATTGCTTTCGCTTCAGAACATTTACAGTTTCCTCTTGCATTGGATTTGAAGAAAGTTTTTTACAATGTTCAGGTCGGGAAATTTTCTACGATCAAAGCTAGTTTAGATAATTATCTTGAAACTTGGAGGGATTATTCTGTTGAGTTCATTGAAGGGTTTCATTTAATTGAGAGCAGTCTTTACGAACCGGATGATGCGAGGAGAATTATTACTCTTGAAAAATCTTTGAAGGTTGTTCTTGATGGGGTTTATGATAAAATGTTGAGGTTCACTCATGATGTTAAAAGTCCTTTAACAAATGTTTACATGTTGGGAGTTGTTTTGCCTACATTAGGTTTAGCACTTCTGCCTTTGGCTACGGCTATGCTTGGGGGTCTTTTAACTTGGGTGCATGTATTTGTTCTTTTCAATTTGATAGTTCCTTTTGCGGTTTTCTATCTTACTGATAAAATTATTTTCTTAAGACCCGGAGGTTATGGGGAGACTACTTTACTTGAAAAGAATCCACTTTATCACAAATACAAAAGCAACAAGCCTTATCTCAAGGCGGCGATGATTGCGTTGCCTTTCATAATTCTTGGGCTGTTGCCTTTTATTTTTCAGTTTACTCCTTTGCCAGATGTCTTGAACTTACAGAAAGATTATACTTTCTCTCAATTAGGTCTCGGCATTTTTGGGGAGGGCAGTTTCTTTGAATTTCAAGAAACTTCAACAGGAACCAAAGGACCTTTTGGGGTTGGTGCTTTAATTCTTAGTATGTTTATCCCGCTTGGAGTTGCAATATTTTTCTCCATGTCTTACAAAGAGAAAACTAAAGAATTGATTTTGGAGAGAGATAAAACAAAACAACTTGAAGTCGAGTTTAATAATTCTCTTTTCCAGATTGGAAATAGAATTGGGAACGGAACCCCACCGGAGATTGTTTTTGGTAAGATTGCGGATAGTGCGAAGGGTTTGAAGACGGAGGATTTCTTTAGGAGAGTTGATTATAATGTTCGGCAAGCGGGGATGAGTGTTGAGAGAGCAATTTTTGATTCAAAGAGAGGAGCGATTATTTACTATCCTTCTGACTTGATTTCGATAAGTATGAAGATTCTTGTTGAGTCTGCGAAGAAGGGTTTGAAAATTGCTGCCGTGAGCATGATGAGTATTTCAGAATATGTTAAGAACATTCAGAAAATTTCTTCTCGATTAAGAGATATGCTTGCGGAAGTTCTTTCGGATATGAAATCTAACATGAGTTTTCTTGCACCTTTGCTTTCGGGAGTTGTTGTTGGTCTTGCGGCAATGATAACTTCTATTCTTTCAAGACTTGGACTTGAACAACTTCAGGGAGATAGCGCTGCTACAGGATTAGGGAATATTGGCGAGATACTCAAAATATTTGAGGTTTCAAGTATGATTCCTCCTTATTTCTTGCAGATAATAATAGGAATTTATCTTGTTCAGATAATCTACATCTTGACAAGAACACTTGTGACTGTTGATGCTGGTGAAGATAGACTTCAAGAGATGAATTCTGTGGGTAAGAATTTTTCTAAGGGGATAATGCTTTATTTCTTAACTGCATTGATTACCACTGTTGTATTATTCGTCCTTGTGGGAATTGTGCTTGGGGGACTGGCTTAGTTAACTTTATTAATTCGGGGTTTCTTTTTAAAAAAAGAAACTACAGTGGTAGAAAAATAAAAATGATAAAAAGAGTGAAAGGGAAAAAAGAAAAATCTTTGATTTTTCATGAACGATTTTTCATGAAGAATCGTAAAGGGGTGATTGCAGACTATCTGCCTTGGATACTCATTGCGGTTGCTGTGCTTGTGATTTTGATGATTGCAATTTTTGTTCTTAGGGAGAAAGGCATTTCACTCATTGATAAAATAAAAGGAATTTTTGGATAAAATGGCCGAACTCACGATAAATAATCTTATTAAGATAATAATCGGGATTTTAGTTTTTGTGATAGTTGTTTATGGAGTTTACTTTTTCTTTAAGAATTATGTAATCGATTTCTTTAGGGGAGGGGAGGCCCCTGCATTGATATTTAGTCTGTTAAAATGAAACAAAAGAAAGGGTTCTTTTTAGCTGAAGAGACCTTGAAGATGATACTTGCTGTTATTGCAATAGGATTTCTTGCATATCTCCTTTTTTCGCTTTACAATTCGCAACAGAATGCGAAGGAGTTGGACCTTGCAACCAGAAGTCTGGATTTTTTGAATCAGGAAATTGAAAAAGGGACTAATGAGATAATGTTACAAAATCCTAACGGGTGGGTTCTCCTTTCTTGGCCTTATACAGGAGAGAGTGCTAGACCAGACTCTTGTGATACTTTTGGATGGGAAAGTTGCATTTGCATCGTTGAAGACATTGGATTGGTTGAGAATTCAATCTCGGTCTTGCCTTTTACTCAGAATCTTAGGGAGAGATTTATTAAGAGATCTGATGATGGGGTTTGTTCTAATAATCCTCAAGGGCTTGTTGTAAAACAAGATGGAATTCAGCAAAGACCGATTCTTATTGATGGCTTAACAACTTTAAATGTGGATTATGGAAATAAAATCGTTCAGGAGAATAAGGCATGAATTTAGATGACTTGATAAAATATTTAACTTGGATTGTGTTCTTTGGAATCGCTCTCGCAGGGATATATTTTACTCTTAGGAGATTGGGGGTTGTAGGATGATAAATTTGTTTAATCATGAAAATAGAAAAGGAGAGCTAACGACCCAGCAACTGGTTACAATCATAGTTTTGATTACGAGTTTTGTTGTGATTTTATTTTTAATTTTTAGGCTTAATCTTGGAGATACAACTGATAGCGAGATTTGTCATAATTCTGTTGTTTTGAGAGCGAAGGCAGGAGTGTTCTCTGGACCTTTGGATTGTAAAACGAGTTACCTTTGTGTTAATTCGGGAGGAGAGTGCGAGGGGATAACCGCTAGTGTTGAAGAAAAAGTTGATGAGGGCAATAAGACCCAAATTTTCAAAACTCTTGCTGAAGAAATGGCTTCGTGTTGGTGGCAGTTTGGAGAAGGAAAGATTGATTATGTTGATACCGCTCTCACAGATACTCTTTCCTGTTCGGTTTGTTCAATAACTGACTTTAGCGATGAATTAAAAGATACCCAAATAACATATAGGGAGTTTTATGAATACCTCCAGAAGACTCCGATGAATGAAGGAACTTCTAAAACTTATCTTGATTATCTTTATTCAACTTCTAATGTTGATGTTGCTGCTGGAAGTTTTACCACTCTTCCAAATTATCTTTCTCAGCCTTTTGATTTAGATAAATCTTACTTTGTACTAACCGGGATGGCTAGCCCGGGGTTCATTTTTTCGACTAGAACAGATTCTTGGTTTTCAACAAAAGGAATCCCTCATCCTGTTATTATCTTGGAAAAAACTCAGGAGAATTACGACAAGGTTGGATGTGATGAGTTTTTGACAAAGGCATAAATTTTGATTATATAAAATGAGAAGTATTTTAAAAAATAAAAATAAACGAGCGAATGTTCTGACAGAGAATATCATTTTTATAATTCTTAATTTGGTTTTCCTTTCAATCTTAATGTTGTTTGTTTTCTCAAAGACTGGAGGGGCTGCGATTTTGGAAGAAAAATATTCCAAACAGATTGCATTGATTATAGATTCTGCGGAACCTGTGATGGCTATAAGTTTGGATATGGAAGATGTTGTTAAGACTGCCCGGGATAACGGAATTGGCCCAAATGATGCGGTTTCAATAACCGATAATATTGTGACTGTTAAGCTTAGAGATAAAGGAAGTTATTCTTATTCTTTCTTTAATGATGTAAATCCCACAATTAAATTTGATTCTCGGAAGGGAACCTATGAGATTTTTATTGAATAAAATGATAAAAGATAATCTTTTGATAAAGGGAAAAAAAGAAAAATCAGAGATTTTTCATAGACGATTTTTCATAAAAAATCGTAAGGGAGACAAAATAATCTCTATTTACTGGTTTTCAATCTTGTTTATTGTTGCTGCAGCGATAGTTTATATGGTGGCTTCTTTTTATGGTGAGCCTTATGATGTTCGCGAGGTGGAAGCAAATATTTTAACTAACCAAATTACTAGATGTTTGACTAATGCAGGATATGTCTCTGAGGGGGTTTTTGTAGGGGGTTTCTTGAGCGAAGGTTTCAAAACAAATTTTAGGGACAATTGTCATATAAATTTTGAAACTGAAGATGTTTATGGCTGGAAAGATACAGAGCAATTTTATGTGGAATTAGGTTTCTTTGATTTTAATTCTGATACTGAGCTTGGAAAAATTGTTGAAGGAAATATTAATCTAAAAGACGGATGTCTTATGAATGGTAAAAATTCTCCTTCCTGTATCGATAGAGATTTCTATGTGATTGATGAAGAAAATAATCAGTATAAAATAAATGTGGTTTCTGTTGTTAGAAAAACGGAGAAAAATGTTCAATAGAATGGGTTTTTCTTTTTACAAACGGGTTTCTTTTGTAAAAGAAACTATGATGGTAGAAAACTCCAAAGGACTACACTGTAAAAGAAAAAGTAAATTTGTGCTGTCGCAAATAACAAAAAAAGCGCAGGTTGGGAACACCGCAACTTGGATGGTTGCGACTGTCGCAATAGTTATTATCCTTCTTTTTTCTATATTTCTTTCAACCTCTTATTTTAGCGACCAGAAAAGAGTTGCTTCGGATAACCAATTTAATCAGCCTGCAGTCTCTTCTTTTTTTTCTTATGCTCTTACTGAAAATTCTCAAGGAGAGAGAGTTTATGACAAAATAAAACAGGAGGAAGACTTGAATGAATTTAACGGGAATTTAGCTTTGGATATATTTTATGAGTTTTATAGCGATTTGTATAACGGTGTTTGGTTGGGAGTTAATTTTGAGGGCTTTGGCGTCAGGAAAAATGACTATTTCGGCACGAGGCCGACGACTATAAGGGGGGGAGATGTGAATAAAAAGAATGTACCTCATCTTTCAGAAGAATTAAATTTAACATCTACCAAATTTTTGGAGTTGGCGTTAGCACCTAAATAATGAAAAAACTTATCAAAAATAAAAAAGGAGACATTCCCATAACAATTTTGGTAATTGGGATTTTAGCAATTTGTGGTTTGACAGTTTTTAGTTTTTATCTTTCAATAGGAAAGGCCCAGGAAGGATTAGGGTCTTTTGATGCTGTTGAGAAAACAGTGATTAATATGGAAAAAATGTCTCTTTATAGAAATCTTGGACTTGATGAGGGCGAGATTGGAAAATTATTTGAAGTAAAATCTGAAGCGGATGGTCAGAGACGTTACATCGGAGTTGAAAGAGAAGGGATTGCGGTGAAGTATTATTTGCCCTAGACAATTATAAAAACATTTTTAAACAAAATAAACATTGATTAATCATGGTTGAAAGAAAGAAGAGTGATTTTTTTTTGAATAAAAAAGGACAAGGTCTTAGTACTAATGCAATTATCCTAATAATTTTGGGGATTGTAATCTTGGTTGTTTTGATACTTGGATTTACAATCGGGTGGAATAAATTTTTGCCTTTTATTCAATCAGGGAACAATGTTCAAAATATAAAGACTTCGTGTGATACTGCTTGTGCGACAAGTTCAAAATTTGATTTTTGTGAAACTCCGCGAATTGTTAAGGATGGGGTAAATGATGAATTTGAGGCAACATGCGATGGTCTCGCTGATGCGGCCTATGCAGACAGGAACTATGGTATTGAAAGCTGTCCAGCAATAAATTGTGCTGCTTGATTTTTCAAAATTTATTTAAATTGAGTTTTATTCTAATTAATTATAATGGCAGACGATTATGGTTTCTCGGAAAGACGAAATAAAAGTAAGGATAAGAAGAAAGACAAGAAGAAACATCCTTACAAGAAAGGCGGAGCCAATCGATTGAGGACTGATTCTAAGAAGGAGCCCAAGAGTTAAAAGTTTTATAAATTCTGTTTGCGGTTTTAGTTCATGAATTTCGAGGTGATTTTTTTATTTGTATTAGCTCTGATTTGGATTGTCTTTGCTACTATTCAAGATTTGAGAAAGAGGGAAATTGCTAATTGGTTAAATTTTAGTTTGATTGTTTTTGCTCTTGGTTTTAGGTTTTTTTATTCATTGTTTTCTGAACAAGGATTTTCATTTTTTTATAATGGTTTAATTGGATTGGCCATCTTTGTTGTTCTCGGACATTTGATGTATTATGCTAGATTCTTTGCAGGAGGAGATGCTAAATTGATGATTGCTCTTGGTGTAATTTTACCTTTTACTCCAGAGGTTTTAGTTAATCTGAATTTGTTTTTAACTTTCTTCATTTTATTCTTATTTGTGGGCGCGGTTTACATAATTCTTGTGAGTTTGTTTTTAAGTTTTAAACATTTCAAAAATTTCCAGAAAGAATTTGGGAACCAGGTAAAAAAGAGGAAGAAAATTGTTTATCTTATTTTTGTATTTGGTTTAATTTTGATGATTTTGGGAATTTACTCTGATGTGTTTTTTATTCTTGGGGTTTTAATCTTCTTATTACCTTATATTTACTTTTATACCAAGGCGGTTGACGAAGCTTGTATGATTCGAAAGATTAGACCTAATGATGTTACGGAAGGAGATTGGCTTTACAAAGATATCAAAATTAGGGGAAAATTAATCCGTGCGAGTTGGGATGGTCTGACAAAGAAAGATATTAGTTTAATCAAAAGAAGTGGGAAGGGAGTGGAAATAAGGCAAGGGATTCAGTTTTCTCCGGTTTTCTTTTTTAGTTTCTTAATTTTTGGTTATCTTTGGCAGAAAGATTTGATTGAGAGTGTTTGGAAGTTCATTGGATTTTAGGGGATTCTTTTTGGCAACCAAGTATTCTTCTCGTTGAGTTCTGGAATTTTGGGTTTTTCCTTCTCTTTGGGCTCTTCTTTCTTTTCTTCTTTTGGAAGTTCTTGTTTTTCAAGAAGCTTTTGAATCTCTGCAAGTTCTTCTGGTTTTGAAGTATGTTTTTCGGATTTTAATGAAACGAGAACCCCCTCATATTGAGGAATGAGATTTATTATTTGATGACCAAAGAAACTGCTGTTTTCTGTCGTTACTTCTTTCGGATTTAAGTTAGTCTTTATTTTTTCTGAAACTTCTTTGATTAATTCTTTGATTTTTTCTGAGGAAGGTTCCTTTTCCCAATCTTCCCCGTGAAGTTTAGGAATAATTATTGTGTGTCCTTTTGAAACGGGATTTATTTCTAGAACTGCTATGGCCTCCTCATTTTCTCCAATAGGGTATGACTGTGCTGAACCGGAAGCGATTGAACAAAAGATGCAACCTCCTCCCGCAACTGTTGAACCGTCCTGAACTTGCAGATTATTTTTATTCAAAAATTCCTCTAGATTCTCAGAGTTCATTGATTCAATTTGACTTATAGCAAATTCGCGTTTGTCTTCAGGAAAATTTTGACCGATATTTTCAATAAGTTGTTTCTTAATCTCAGATGTTTGTTCTTCAGTCAACATAACCATGAATTGAAATGAGAATTAATAAAATTATGTGTTGATTGGGTTTGGAGGTTATCCTGTTAGCATCTTTGCCAGATCTCTGTCGGATATTCTTGCCCAAGGAGTTTGTGAATACCACTTTTCTCCTTTATTCCAGGGCAGTTCTTCCTTTGGCACTTCTTCATAAAAGCCGAGCTTATCGAATGATATACCCTGGGATACGCTACTCCAACAATCTAATACTTGCAGTTTATAGATTAAATCAACTCTGACGAGCGTTCTGATGTTCTCTCCGAATTGGATTACAGAACCTCTAACTTTCAAATAATGGTTGCCTTCTGCGATTCTTGTCCCGGGAGATCCATCGTTCCGACTTTTAAAATGTTTTCCCCTGATTGATTGTATTGCATCATCTGTTAGACTCATCGGTTTAGGAAAGTTCAGAAATATTTAAGGATTATTGTGATTGAAAAGTGTGCTAGGATTAACCAACAGCCCTTCGTAAGTCGATTGTTTCTGAGGAGCCGACGTTTTCAACTTCCCTTAACTTGTTTTCGAATTCTTCGAATTCTTTTTCTTCTGGCCATCCAAATGAAATCACGAGGGCCTTAAGTCCAAAAGCAACATCTTGAGTTTCAAATTTTGGATTTTGTGCCTCGTTTGATTCGAGAAGTTTTGTCACACCCTCTTTTATTTTTTCAATATCTGCTTCTGGTGAAGAAGGCATCATCTTAATTGTTACAAGCATTGTTCCCATTGTATTTTTTAGAATAATTAGTTTATAAGTTTTCGGATGGATTGCCTCGGACGCCGGCGGGCACGAACAAGTCACCCCCGGGGAAAGGAAAACAGGTTAGAACGGGACATCAATCCCTTGATAAGTCACCCCTCAGACAGAACTTTTTAGTCTGCTGCCTTTCCGTAATTTTCTCTCTGATAATGAGATCTTTCTTCTTGAGATGCTCGAAATTCTTCTTTTAATTCATAATAGAATTGATTCATGGCAAATATTGCTTTTTTTGCGGCTATTCCTGCTAATCTTTTCATTTCTTTTTTCTCAGCCCTTTTTTGGTTTAGTCCTCCCCAAGTCATTATGCTGGAAGGTCCGCGGTATTCTGTGGCAACTGATCCGTTTCTATTCACAAATTTAATCCAGTCATCTTCTTGAGATTTATGGTATCCTTTTCCACTTCCCCTATTATCTCCCTTTCCGTTTGTCATACAATCTCAACAAAAAGTCCCTTTTTATTGCTTTCGCTCGCGGGTTTTCATAATAATACTTAAAAACAATGTATTTTTCTTTGAATTATGGTTGGGAATTATGAAAGAATTGTGAACAAGATTGCAGAATCTTCAGATAATACTGTTGCGAACATTGAGGAAAAAATAGAGGCGAAGCGAGCTAAATTATCTGGATTTATTAGTAAGGAAGGTGCGGCGCAGATAGTTGCTGCGGAGCTTGGGATTTCTTTTGACAATGAAAAATTGAAGATTGATGAGTTGCTTCCCGGGATGAGGAAGGTGAATGTTGTTGGGAAGATTTTTAATTTATCTCCAGTTAGAACGTTTAAGACAAAGAAAGGAGAGGAGTCTAAGGTTGTGAATTTTTGGATGGCTGATGATACTGCAAATATTCGGGTTGTTCTTTGGGATACAAATCATGTTGCTTTGATTGAAAAGGGGGAAATTAAGGAAGATAGTGTTGTTGAAATCGGGAACGGGATGATGAGAGATAGCGAGTTACATTTGGGTAATTTTTCTGAGATAAAACCTAGTTCAGAGAATTTTGATAGTATTAAGACAGAGAAAGTTTTTAGAGAGAAAAATATCTCTGAATTGATTAAGGGGGAGAGTGCAAGTATTAGAGCGTTTATTGTTCAGGCTTTCGAACCGAGGTTTTTTAATGTTTGTTCGCAATGTGGTAAGAAAGTTAATCCTGATGCTGAAGATGATAAGAGTTTTATTTGTGCTGAACACGGGAAGGTTGCACCAGATAAAAGAAGCGTTGTGACTTTAGTTTTGGATGATGGTTCTGAATCTGTTAGGGCGGTTTTATTTCACGAGATGGTTAAGAATTTGGGACTTACTGAACTTGAAGATGCCGAAAAGTTGGCAACACAAAAAGAAGGATTGTTAGGAAAGGAGATGTCTTTCTCAGGAAATGTGAGAAATAATGATTATTTCAATAATTTGGAGATTATTGTTGATAGTGTTAAGGATGTTGATTTGGATGCTGCCATAAAAACTCTGGAGAGTTCTTAATCTGGATTTTGTAGTGTTTTTCCTTATTTATAATTGTAATTAAGCATACTCTTGAAGATATATCTAATAGTGAAATAATCTTTATAAACAGACCTTATCTTAGTTTCCTATGAGTTCAAAGAGTGATAATGAAGATGTTAAGAAAATAAAGGAAGCTGTTTCTGAAGAGGCTAAGGAACCTGTTAAGGAACCAAAAGAAGCTAAAGAAGAGGTCGAAGAGGAGCCAAAACTTACGGACCTTCCGGGAATCGGGCCTGCTGTTTCTGCAAAATTAGAGGCTGCGGGAATTTATGAAATGATGAATCTTGCGGTTATGACTCCCGCGATTCTCTCTGATGCTGCGGGGATAAGTGAGGCGGTTGCAAGGAAAGCGATTCAGGCAGCGAGGAATATGCTTAAGCTTGGGTTTGTTGATGGAACAGAATATTCAAAAAGGAGAGAAAATGTTAATTATATTACAACTGGAAGTAAGAATTTTGATGAACTTCTGGGGGGGAAAGGTGTTGAGAGTAGAGCGATTACGGAATGTTTTGGGGCTTTCGGTTCGGGGAAGACTCAAGTTGGATTGACTCTTGCAGTTAATGTTCAGCTTCCGGTTGATAAAGGAGGGGCAAATGGAAAATGTGTTTTCATAGATACTGAAGGAACATTTAGGCCTTCAAGAATAAAACAAATCGCGGAGAAGCTTGGAGCAAATCCAGAGAAAGTTTTGAAAAATATTTTTGTTGCAAGAGCATTTAACTCTGACCATCAAATTTTGCTTTTGGATAAGGTTGGAGAAATGATAAAGGACGGGGAACCAATAAAACTTCTTATTGTCGATTCATTGACAGCTCATTTTAGGGCAGAATTCTCTGGAAGAGGACAGCTTGCGGATAGGCAGCAGAAATTGAATCGATATATTCACAATTTGATGAGGCTTGCCGAGACTCACAATTTAGCAATTTATTTCACGAACCAAGTTATGGCAAACCCTGCACAACTTTTTGGGGATCCAACAACAGCTATTGGTGGACACATAATTGGTCATGCTTCTACATACAGACTTTATCTTAGAAGAGGAAAACAAGGAAGTAGGGTAGCGAAGATGGTAGACTCTCCAAATTTACCTGATAACGAAACAGTATTTTATGTTACTGAAGCTGGAGTCGTTGATGATGCTTAATGCCCCCACGAGGAATTGAACCCCGAACTTTTCCTCCGCAAGGAAATATTATATCCATTTAACTATGAGGGCTTTTAGCTTGGACGAGTTGTATCTTTAATTGTTTTACTCTCACAGTATCGCGGACGAGAATTTTTTATTTCTTAGTAAAAAAGTTAGCTACTCGTTTCACTCGCGATATTTTCTTATACTGTTAATAGCAAATCCGTTGGTGTAAACTACGCCCCTGGCTGTTTCGGTTATCATTTAATTAGTGAGCCGAGCGAGACTTCGTGGTGGCGAGAAATTATACCAATCAATACGCATGCGAGGTCGGGAGTAGAAGTGAGTCAAATTCTTCCCAATCAGAATAATTCTTCATAAATATCAGAGATACTTTCTCAAAAGAAACTTTTATAAACTATCTTACTTTTAGCGGATTATTAAAGAGGTTGAGATGGATAAATTTTTTTTGAAAGCAAGTGTATTTTTTAGTGCCTTGGTAGTTGTTGTTTTGTTTTCGGGCTTTGTTTCTGCTTTCGCAAATGTTACAAATGTAACTGCCGAGAGTAATTCTACTGCATTGTATGATGAAGGACATTTTACTCTTAATTGGACAATCGTCGGAGGGCAGGACGATGTTACTAATTATACTCTCTTCCTTTGGATGAATGATGTTATGGTCAGTGTTGATGATACTGATGTGAATGATAGTTCTTCTGGTAGCATAGGAGGTCTTACTTTTACTAACTCAACGCAGGCGAATTATACTTTTACATTACAGGTTACGAATGGAACTGCCGGGTTCGAGGCTAATGCGACCAATGTTTCGATGTATATCGATACTACTTTCCCAGGAATTACTATCGCAACACCGTCTGCCGCAGGATGGCAGGGAAATTCTAACCTTACTCTCCATACAAATGTAACTGATGCTTTGAGTAATGTTACAAGTTCTACTATCTCCTTCGGATTTGAGAATACTACTGGAAATTTTTCTGTAACTCTCCCAAGTAGTTGTAGTTGGGCTGGCGTGACTAATACAGGGTTTAATTGTTCTTCGAGTTTTGACACTTCCGTTTTGGCAGATGGAAACTATACTTTCTGGATCAATGCGAGTGATAGTGCAGGAAATATTGCAAACCAGAGTTTGTTAATCGGAGTGGATAACACAGCTCCAACTGTTTCGCTTGCTAAATCCTCTTCTACGGAATCGAGGATTACTGTTACAACTTCTTGTACTGATTCTGGTAGTGGGTCGGCTACATGTTCCTTCACAAGTTCTGGGGGGACTGTCTCTGGTTCAAATATTAATAGCATAAATTGTGGACAGAGTTATACCGTTACTCTTACTGGAACAGATGGCGTTGGGAATAGTGTTTCAACTTCTTCATCATTATCCTCCAGTGCTTGTTCATCAAGTTCATCAAGTTCATCAGGTGGTTCTGGAAGTCCTACCTCTACAACCTCTGGATGGACTATTACTCATGTTATCGATAGTGCCACTTTTGAGGCAGGTTATAGGAGTGAAGTTCAAGCAGATAAGAGAATCCAGGTTCAAGTTGGAACAGAGAGCCACCATGTGGGAGTTGTTTCTGTGGGAACTGACAAAGTAACAATAGAGATTGCAAGTGACCCTGTGATTGTCTCTCTTGCTCCTGGAGAGGATACTAAGGTGGATGTTACAGGGAATGGCTATTATGATATTTATGTTATCCTTAATGCGATTGTGGATGGTAAAGCAGATTTAACTATACAAGAGATTAATGAGGCTGTTCCGGAAGGGGATACATCCTCAGTTACAACAACCGGAGAGATTCAAGATGACAATCCTCCCGTAACTACGGATGATTCTGGAACAGGAGAATCAAGTAAAACTTGGTTGTGGGTATTGGTTATTCTTGTGATCCTTGTAGCTATTGGTTTGGGGGCTAAAAGTAAAAGATAATTCTTAAAAATAGGTTTTTCCTTTTTTATTTATGAAAATTTTAGATTCTGATTTAGAATATGTTGGGTTAGCTAAAGATACGGAGATTTGCAAAAGTTGTTTAAATGTTGTTGTTGGGAAAGGTAACCTTAACGCTGAGATTTTGTTTGTTGGGGAGGCTCCGGGTAGGAAAGAGGATGAGCAAGGAATTCCTTTCGTTGGGGCTGCAGGGAAGAATTTGGATGCTTTGTTAGGAAAGGTTGGACTCTCCTTGGAAGATGTTTATGTGGCTAATATCTTGAAATGTAGGCCGCCTGAAAATAGGGACCCTTTACCTGAAGAAATTAAAGCACACACTCCGTGGTTGATTGAACAGATAAAAGAAATGAAACCAAAGGTTGTTTGTTCTTTGGGAAATTATGCTACCAAGTTTTTCCTTGCTAATGGGGATGTGGATAATATGAAGAACATGCCAGGTATTACGAGCGTTCATGGCAAACCAAAGATTATGGAATTTCAGGGATTGAATATAAAATTAATTCCTTTATTTCATCCCGCGGCTATAATCTATAATAGAAATTTAGTAAGTGCTTGGGAAGAAGATATGGAAATTGTTAAAAAAGAAATTAAAGATGGGCAGAGGACTTTATCCTAAAGGGATAGTGTATCTTTTGACTCTTGCTTTTTTTCCTTGGCTTCTTGTATAGTCTATTGAATATTGGACCCCTCCAGACTTATTGACTTGAAATGCAGAAGTATCTGTTGCCACATCAACCATCTTCCTTATTCTTTCAAAGTATTCTCTTTTACTCACTACTTTCTTTCGAGGGTTTTCTATTATTGCTGAAGGATTTCTTTCAAGAAAAACTTCCAGCTGACCAATTAATTTTCTTGCTTGTTGTTTGTGAATTATTCCCTCTGCAGCTCGTTTTAAATAATGTTCTGCATATTTTACTAAAGTTGTTGGGAGGAAGACTAAGATTCTTTCTGCATTTGGATCGAGGATTAATGCTTCGTCTGTTGCAAAGAAATCTACCCCCAGCGCTCCCCCGCTTATTATCCCGCTATTTTCTTTTTCAAGAATTCTTTGGACTTCTGTTCTAACATCCTCCTCAATTTTCCTGTTGGTATATCTCCAACTTCCACTTATTAGTGTGTAATTCATTAATTTTTGGATTTATTTGTCCTTATAAATTTATAGTGTGCGTCGGAATTTTTTGATTTACATTTATTGCACTCATCTTTCAAAGAATAAGTTTTGCACTTATTGCACTTTTTTAATTTCATTTAAGATTAAGGATATACTCTTTTACATGCGGGTGGAAAGAGGTTGTAAAATGATTCTCTAATTCTTCAGGATCAACCCACTTTAGTTCAACAAAACTATCTCCCTCTTTTTCTTCTCCGCCAGTTGCCTCGCAAAGTGCATAGATTAAAACAAGATCATCTTTTTCTTCAGGAATTCTGGAGTAGATACATCCCAAACTTTCTACCTCCAATCCTGTTTTCCCTTTGATTTTTTCTCTAAGAACAGTTTCCATATTTTCTCCAAGACCAACCTGTCCTCCGGGGAAACACCACGTTAGTTGAGGAATATCTTTATCTTTTTCTCTTCGTCCTATAAGGATTTTTTTCTCCTTTGGGTCGTAGATTATTCCTAAAAGAACTACCCTGAATTTTCCTCCTTCTTCCATGATTTATCAAAAAATTAGTTGTTTTTAAGCTTTATGATTGATGTTCTCAGAAGTCACGACGAGAAGTGGATGAATTTTTACTTCTTTAGAATTAGAACTATTTTTTTTCTTTTTGCTTGACAATAACACTAAGAACCATATTATTCTTCTTGGCTTCCTTTTCCAAATTAGTAAGCGTGTCCTTGAGATCTTGGTCTGCTTTTTTGATATCTTCAGATTCCTTTTTTAAGGAGTATTTCCCCGCAGATATATACTTTATTTCTGTATTTTTTATTTTGCCCAAGATACTTTTTATTAACTCAATTCCGTTTGGTTCTGTAGTTGTTAATGAGATTTCTTTTTTTAAGATAACCTTTTTTTGTTTTTGATTGTTTAAAACTTCCAGAATTTTTTCTGCATCTCCTTTTCCTGTTAATTTTTCAAGTTTCTTTTTTCCTTCGCTGGTTTCTCTTGCTTCCTGTAAAAATTCATAAACTGAACCTTCCTTTAATATTTTCGAGACTATTTCTTCTCCTTTTTTCCCAAGAATATTTTTTAAAATACTTTCATAACTTTTGCTCTGCTTTTGCCTTTCCTTGAATTCTTGTTGTTCTTTAGGTGTCACCCTCCGGAAAGAAAGATCCATTCTATCTCCAGAAATTCTAAGAATTTTACAAATGATTTTCTTTTTTGGAAAAACATAGTCCCTTATGTTCCTAATTCTTCCTGGAGCGATTTCTGAAAAAACTATGCAGGCTTCTTCCCCATTTTCGAGTTTTACGAATACGTTTGTGCCTATTATTCTTTCGACTGTTGCAAGGACGAGGTCGCCTTCTTCAAGATTTATTGCCATAGAATAAGATAAGTGAATACGTTTTTAAGGGTTTTGATATATATTTTCTAGAGAACAAATTGTTAAAAAGATTCAATCAGTAAAGTTTTATGGCGGTTCATAATCGTTCAAGAATTTATTCTCCTGGAGAGCTCGAAGAATCATGGAAGCGTGAAGAACGAGAAAGAGGGAAATGTCCTTCCGAGAGATTTAGACTTCTTTGGCTTACAACAACTTTAGGAGGAGAGTTTGGGATTGCGAACAAGGATAGAAGAGGGCTAGCTCACATTCTAAAGCCAGCAAGCTACGAGTCTAGAAGTGATAATCTATTCAATTTGGTTATGCCTTCTTCTGATGTTGATAAGTTTCTCCGATTTGCTATTGAATGTAATTCACCTTCAGACACTAACTCTTATTTTACCTCAAGTATACGTGGAGATTCAATTAGAATCTCTTCAGGATTAAATGTATCTGGGCACGTATTTGGTAATGTTGATCTTTCAGTCTTTCCAATACAATATGTTAAACTTTCAAAAAGAGTTTATCAACGCCATCCATATTTAGTTCAAGAATAAGTTTTTATCAAATCTTAACCATCTCGATTTCAAGATTTTTTTTCAGAGCTTCTATGAATTTGTCTTCGTCTTCTCTTTTTACAATACAACCTGCTGCGAACTCGTGCCCTCCGGTTTCTCCTCCGACTTCCGAAATTACGGTTTCCATAACTTCCCTTAGGTTTCTTCCTTCTCCGCTTTCTCCTCGCCCACAAATTCTTGCAGATGCTTTTATTTTGTTTTCGTAGTATGCCATTGTTGTAATGATTGTTCCGTCTTGATAGACTGATGAATTTGAGAGGATACTTGCTATTGTCCCAATTATTGTATCCATGATTTGGTCCTGTGCGTTGATGATGACAAACCCAGGTCCTTCAATTTTTTCCATTTTTGAAACAAGGTTTAAGCCGGAAACAAGATGTTGCTTGTACTTTGCGTGAATTTCTTCTGCTTTCTTTCTGGCTTCGTTTATTTCTAAACAAAAACTTAATGCGGCACTACTATTTCCTAATCTTGAGCAAGCGTTAATCATTGCACTTACTTCTCTCGCGTCTTCAAGTCTGTTAAAGAATTTTAGGAGATATATGTTCCCGATTATGTCTTTATCTTTTGTCTTTGGTGTTCTCAGCATAATTGCCGTTGTGAGATTTTTCATTTCGTCTTCATTAAGTTCTATTATGCTCTTGTATTTCCCTTTGACCGGCTCCATCCCTGCTTCTCTTAATAAATCAAAAACACCCTTTGTGTCCCCAGTAACTCCGGGTATGTATGGTTGCGAACTATATTCAAGGATTCTGTTCAACGGGCGAGTTGAAGGATAAATCATTAATCCCTTTCTTTTTTGGATTTCTCCCTCATCATAAATGTCTTCTCCAAGAAGGGGGATTGATTCTTCAACAAAGTCTCCAATCATTCCTAAGACTGCGAGTTTTGATAATTTTTTATTTGCGGGATCCATTTCCTTGCAAAAGAGGTAAACTAAACCCGAGCTACTTATTTTTTCTTTATCGTGGAACCAAGGGTTAACTAATGTAACATTCTTTGGAACTTCTTTTGAAACTTCGTGATGGTCTATTATGAATACGTCTTCAATTTTTTCTTCACCAATATAGTTTAAACTTCCAGAAGCTAAATCAAGGAAAAGAACAATCTTGTCTTTTGGTAAACTTCTTACAAATTTTTCTTCAAGCGATTTTATTATCTTGACTGAAAATTTTCTGTCAAGTCTTTTTAGTGCTTGAATCATTATTGAAGCAGAAGTTATCCCATCAGTGTCAAAATGACTAATTAATAGAATTTCTTTATCTTTTGTTCTTTCTAGAAATTTTTTGACCTTTTCTTTTATATCCTCTTTTAGTGAGTCACCAAGCTTTTCCATTTTGAATATGATTAATTAATACAAAATTAACGAGTCCTACCCAAAATCACTCTGCTTTGTGATATCTTTTGAGTATTCTTAACTGAGCAAAAATTCTGTCTCGTTCTCTCATCGCTCTTTTGTCTTGTTTGTTATTTTCGTAATGTTCTCTTATCTTTCCTAACTTTTCTCCAATGTTTTTTAAGTCAGGGTTAACATATTTCTCTTTTTCCTTGAGTATCTTTGATATTTTTTTATCGTATTCTGAAGAATGAATCCCTTCTCTTCGAAGAGATTCGCCTATTTTTTCACTTGTTAAACCCTTTTCTGCTAGCTCCAGAATTTTCTTTTCAAATTCGGCTTGAGAAATCTTTTTTGGAGCTGGTGCTTTTTCTGACTTTGGGTTTTCTTTTGCTTCTTTCTCCGATTTTTTTGGCATTCTAATAGAAAATTCAATCTGTTTTTAAACTTTGTTGTCCCTCTTTTTAGAACTAGGTATTCCCTCGAGAGTTTGTTTCACGATTACCAATGTACTTGTCTAATCTTGGAAATTTAGTATAATAATCTCTAAATATAGGTTGTCTTTTTAGATTTTATGGAAAAAACAACTCTGGGGGTAAAGGTCTTGGAAGACGCTCCGGACACTCTTCTTGGAAGAATCAAGGAGAAGGAAATCACAGAGTGTTTTAAAAGGTTTAATGAACAACTTGGAATCTTGTTCTTTGATTCTTAGGTAAAATGTAAACTATTTTAAATGTTAAAGTTTTGTTTCTTAGATGGGTAAGACTATTGGGATAGTCAGCTTAAAAGGAGGGGTGGGTAAGACAAGTGTTGTTGCTTCTCTTGGGGCTGCTTTGTCGGAATTTGGTAAGAAAGTTCTTTTGATTGATGGTAATCTTTCTTCTCCCACATTGGGATTGCATCTGAATGTTGTTGAACCAGAGAAAACTTTGCATCATGTTTTGAATAGAACCGCGACGACGAAAGAAGCTATTTGTGATTGTGGGGAGTTTGATATTTTGCCAGCATCTATTTTTAATAATATGAGAGTTAGTCCGCTTCAGTTGAAGACAAGAATTAGGGGATTGAAGCAAAGTTATGATATCATTCTTATTGATTCGAGTCCTAATTTAGATGAAGAAACATTGGGAGTTATGCTAGCTTCCGATGAGATTTTTGTTGTTACAACTCCTGATAGACCGACATTAAGCGCGACAATAAAAGCGATAAAATTGGCTCAGATGAGGGGGACTCCAATTTCGGGTTTGATTTTAAATAAAGTTAATAATAAAAAATTTGAGATTCCGTTGGAAGATGTGGAAGAGACATTGGATATTCCTGTTTTGGCGGTCATCCCTTATGATGTTTCTGTTTTGGAGGCTTTGGCTAATATGCAACCTTCAACTTTCTTTAAACCAAAATCTAAAGGTAGTGCTGAATTCAAGAAACTTGCAGGGGTTATGATTGGAGAGAGATATAAACAATCTACTCTGAAAGATTTGTTTAGAAAATTAACTCCAAATAGACAAGAGATTAATAGGGAAATTTTTTACAAGAGTGCATTTAAGGATTGATATGGGGGGAGATATTTTCCCTACCTATTTCTTCAAAGAGATCAGAGATTCCTCTCCTGAATATTGACCGGCTAAGGTATAATCCACAATCATTTCGGAACCAATAGAGCTCTCCGTTGGAACCTTTTGCTGCCTTTGCTGCTTCAGACGCTTCGTGATCGAGCTGACTTTTCACAAACCCAGAGTCTAATGCAAGAAGTTTTTTTTCACCTGTTTTTCTCCTTCGAGAAATTATTTCTTCTTCTGAAGTATATACCAAAACGTGTTGATCTATTTCTCCTAAAAAATCTTCTGGAAGTAACCCAATCATTTGAATCCTTTCTCCTCTTAATATATAGTACCCGTAGTGCAATCCCACTAAAAGATTTTCTCCTTCAAAGTTTTCTCTTAATCCTTTTATGAATATCCCATTTACTTCCTTGGACTCTCGTTCATCGAGCAATGCTAATTTTTTCCCAAAAACCTCTGCTGCAATTTTGGCCTTATAATCTCCACTTTCAAGATAAGTAATTCTTGGATTTGAATTAGAAACATATTCGCATAGCGTTGACTTTCCTACACCAGAAATACCCCCAACAGCGATTATTCTTTGTCTTTTGGACATAATTTTAGAAGGATTTATCTTATATAAAATTAATTATATTCTAGGATAACTATGGCTCCTCCAGGCGAGAGAAACTTGGTTCTCTCGCGCTCTTTCCTTAAGTTTTAAACGCATTTGTCCAAAACCAGGATGCGATTTTCAATCGCATATAGCCCCGCCAGGATTCGAACCTGGGTCTCAAGGTCCAAAACCTTGAATTCTTGACCACTGAACTACGGGGCTATGCTTTGTAGTTCCTATCTTTTCGCCTCCAATAAAGGAAGGGGTGACTTGTAAGGGGAAACTACGTTTCCCATATGACTGAACTACGGGGCTATAATTATCAGATAATGAATTAATTTATAAGGGTTTTGATAGTTGTTTTAAATAATATAAATCTTAATAAATTGCATTGGCTTTGGGCTTTAATGGCTTACACCTCGTCTGAAATTTTTAAAAGATGGCTAGAACCAGACTTCAAATTCTTCATTAACAAGAAGGGCTCTATTGCCCAAAGGCAACAATTTCTTTTAGAAGAAGATAGGATGAAAGGAGAGTATCTTGGGGCTTGTTTGGATTATGTTCGATGGGGAAGTTCTGATTCCGTCATGTATGAAATGGACACTAAAGGAATGATAGAATTCATAAACACTTGGATGGATTTAAATCAAAGTAATCTTTTGTGGCATGAAAAAGATCTCCCTACGGATTTTGATTTGCCGAGAATTAATAGAGAGAGGTGTTCGGTCGGGAGACATTCGGTTACAGGAAAAGATAGAGGAGGCAGGTTGAGATGTATGGAGAGAGAATGTTATTCTATTTTATCTGATGAGGGAGTAATTCTTCCCTTAGAAGAAGTTTTGGATAGGTTAAATCTTTCAAATAGTTTTGTTTATTGTTTTGATTCTTCATCTAACTCTTGTAGTAGGCTAGAAGAAGTCCCGGAAAGAGATAGGGAACTTTACAAAAATAGTTGTTTAGGGCATCGTGCAAAAGAAACAATCCACTCTTTTGATGGCTGGACCCTGGCCTGGTATGTTCAGAAATGGCACGGTCAAGATGCTAGAGCCCCTGTTTTTAATTAATACTTATCTTTATATCTTCCTCTTTGCTCAACAGCTTTGAATCTTTCAAGAACTTTTTTAGATTCTTTTTTATTAACGATTTGATAACCTTTCAAGAATTCTTTGAAAAGAGTTTTCCATTCCTTGAAATGTCTTGCTTCTAATGCTTGCTTGAGTAAATGAATGTCTACCGCTCTGTCTTCTATTTTTTTGCTTATGTATCCGAGTCCGAAATCTATTAGGAAAACTTTTTCTTTTGATAGAATCATATTGCTTGTTGTTAGGTCTCCGTGGATTATATCAGAGTCGTGAAGTTTTGCAACAGAATTTCCAATTTCTTTTAATATTTTTTTTTGTTTTTCTAACGAGAATTCGTTTAAGTTGTCCGAAAGTTTTTTTCCTTTGATAAATTCCATAGAAATCTCTTTGGTATTTTCATCTATTTTTTCAATTTTTGGGATGCTGACTATTTTTGATGCTTTTTCAAGAAGTTTACCCTCAGAGCGAGTTCTTAGTTTTCGAATTTTCTCGTCAAGTTCCGTGATTCTGTAAGATTTCTTTATCCGCCTTTTGATTATTACTTCCTGCCCGCCCTGCCCGTTAGGAGATTTGCTTAAAATTATTATCGCTTCGGCTCCCTGTTGGATTATTTTTTCCATCATTCTTTCCAATTTTTTAGAACTATGATTAATCCTATTAACATACTTATGTCCACAATGAGGCAGTATTTGCAGTATGCTTGGATTACAAATTTTTGAAGGTAGATGAAGTATAATGCTATTGCTGAGCCGAGGATTACTGCCCAGTTTATTGTTTCTTTTCTGTCTTCGCTGTGATTTTTAATCTGTAAGAAAGTTAATATTGAGAGTGCTGTGAAGATTATTATTCCGAAATGGCTGTTTTTTATTCCAAGAGTGTAGTTCTGTGGTGAGGCGGCGACGATGTCACAATCGCTGGTTTCTTCTGCGCTACATAATCCAACATCTAAAGAGAATGAAAGCATTATAGAACTTATTAACGCGATTATGAAAATTGCTAGGAGGATTTTGTATTTTAGCTTTGGTTTCATAAACCTATCTGGGAAAAATTGTTTTTAAGTTTTGTTAAGGGATTATTTCTAAAATAATTTGTTTGCTTCGCTTACGAATAATATAAAGATAAGCGGGTAAAATTACGTGGCGTTAGATTTACAGCTATAGAAAGATTTATATATGTGCATGGGTATGTGTACCCATGGTAGTAAAGAACATATCTATAATGGAGGATGTTTACCGGCTTTTATTAGCCAGAAAAATGACAAGCGAGAGTTTTTCTGATGTGATAAGGAGAGAGCTTAATGTGAAGAGAGATATAATGGAACTTGCAGGAGTATGGAAAACTATGGACAAGAGGGAAACGGACAGGATGAAAGAAGGTATAGAGAAGCACGATATTAAAGAAACCAAAAAACTTCTGGAGAAATATCAGAAATGATATGCTTGGATACTACTGCTATAATTGATTTTTTAAACGGCAGAGATGAAGCGGTGTCAGCAGTAAAAAAATATAAAGGAGAACTTGCGACGACAGAGATTAATGTTTTTGAAACTTTCTTTGGAATCTATGTAAAAAGAACCCTGTCTGAAAAGGAGGAGAATTCTGCGAAGGAATTTTTTGATTCTTTGGATATTTTACCTATGAAAAAATCTTCAGGAAGCTTAGCCGCAAAAATTCTCTCTCAGTTAGCAAGGAAAGGAGATGTGATAGGACAAAACGATTGCATGACTGCTACAATAATGTTAAAAAACGGATGCGATAAGATTTTAACGAAAAACAAAAAACATTTTTCTAAGATAAAAGGATTGAAAGTAGTTTCTTATTAGTTGTAGTTTGAATTAATCCATAATTCATTGAATAAGATTTCCATTGAGCTGGAGTGCTCTTTTGATTTTATTTTTATTGCGTAAATTTGATGGTGTAAAATTATGTGATATACTGAAGAGTCTAAGATAAATATTGCTTCTTTTGAATCTCTGATTGATTTTAGAAATCTAGCTACTCGCTATCACTCGCGATATTTTCTTATACAATTAACAATAAATCCGCCGATAGATTATGAGCTGTCTTGATTATCGCTTGATTAGTGAGCCGAGCGACTTCGAGGCAGGCCTCTGGCGTCCGAAGAAAAGCTAAAAATAAAAGTACAAGCGAGGTTGGGAGCCAGCGAACCAAATATTTCTGTCTATTGTTTATAAGTATCGGAGATACTAACCTGGTGATTAACTTTAGAACTTCATTCTCTTTACTTTACCAAACTTCTTAGCGAGTTTCATCATTTGTTTTTGGCTCATGCCCCCCGCTAAATCTTCTTCAGACATATTGCCGAGGCCGCTCTTTACCATTTTGTTAAGCATTTTGTATTGTTTTAACAGAGCCCGGACGTCGCTTGTTGCACAACCCGAGCCTTTTGCAATCCTTGTAATCCGAGAGGTTTGTTTTTCTAAAACCTCTGGATTTGTTTTTTCTTCTGGAGTCATTGATTTTACGATATGTTCCCATTTAGCAATTTTTGCCTCTTGACTTTCTAACGCTCCTTCAGGAATTTTGCTTTGTGCTTGGGAAAAACCGGGTATCATAGATTTTATTTTTTCGAAGCCACCGAGAGAGTTCATAGATTGGACCTGGGAAATAACATCTTCGAGAGAGAGTTTGCCTGATTCTTGTATTTTTCTCAGTTTTTCTTCTTGGCTCTCTCCTGATACAGATTTTATTTTTTCTAACAGAGCATCAAGGTCGCCCATCCCGAGTAAACGAGAAATGAAGTTCTTTGGATTGAACTCTTCTATATCATTTATTTTCTCTCCGGTGGTTAAGAAATATACAGGGGCTTTAGTTTCTGCGCAAGCTGTTAGGGCCCCGCCGCCGCGAGCGGTGGAATCCATTCGGGTAACAATAACCCCCGTTATATTTACTGCTTCAAGAAATTCTTTTGCTTGTTTTTTTGCGGCTTGTCCAATATCACCAGGTATTACTAGAATTCTTTCGGTAGGATTTATTGTTTTATCTAGAGCCCTTATCTCTTCAATTAGTGTTTTGTCAAGAGTGTGTCTTCCCGCTGTATCAACTATAACTAAATCATAATCTTTTAGTTCCTTCTCGTGTTTTTTCCAGAGTTTTACAGGATTTTTTTCTTCTAAGTCGATTATGTAAGAAAGTTTATTTTTTTCTGCATTCTGTTTTAATTGTTCTGCGGCTGCAGGTCTTTGGGTGTCAAGTCCCATTAGGACAACTTTGTTCCCTCTCTTTGAGAAGTAGTTTCCCAGTTTTGTTACTGTGGTTGTTTTCCCTGCACCGTAAAGTCCGAGGAGCATTATGCGGTTCTGGGCTTTGCGCCCACCGAAATTTTTTAGTTTTAGTTGCTTGTGTTCTCCGAGAATTGAAACCAACTCGTCGTTTAGGACCTTTATTAAATGCTCTTTTTTGTCAATACCTTTAATTCTTTCATCCAGGGCAACCTTTCTGAGCTTGTCGGAGATTTCTTTTACTAATGAAATACTAACGTCTGCTTCGATTAGTGCTCTTTGCAAATCTTTTACAATTGAATCTACGAGGGTACTATCTAGGAAGATAGCGTTTGCTATCCTGTCTGTTGCTTTTTTTAGAACCTCAGAGAGTTTTTCTAACATTGTAAGGACACCTACGGTTTCCTTGACATTCAACCTTCTCTTAAGATTGCGCTCAAGGCTGATTCTACAAGTAAAAAGGTGGTTAATAAATTTGTGGTTTTTTATGACAATCTTTATATAGATATTTTTTCTTATCCTTAAATGAGCGTTGAGCCTGAGATTTTGGAAGAATCTCCTTTTCCTTTTTTGAGTGAAAACAGAAGAGAGCCGGATGTCGTTTCTTCAGATATTATTGATGCGTACGATTTTTTAAGGTGGGATGATTTGGGAGTAAGTTATCCTCTAATAAATGAAGTTGTTTCTCATGTTCATTTTTGTTCTTATTTTAGTGGTTGTTGGGATGTGGGCGTTAGAGCTCTTACGGGGAAATCTAATCTTTTTGATTGGCTTGTTTCTTTGAGAGCGGGGGAGGAATATGCTGTTAGAGCCTATGAGTGTTTTGTTGAGGACTATTCGGGGTTGTAAGAATCATAGTTGGGATTTTCTTCAATTAGATATTCTTTCATAGTTTGAAGAATTTCAATTCTTTCTCCAGAGATTGGTTTATTCTTCCCCTTGAAAAGATACGAATAATTTTTTCCCAATTCTCTTTCTACAAATCTAAGAGCTTTTTTAGGATCTAATCCTTCTAGAGTATTTAGAATTTCACAAAGATAAGAGTCTTCCCCTATGGTTTGGACCCCATTGTTTTTTTGGAATGAGTGGTTTATCTTCCTTGAGATTAGTCCTCTTTTTATGCCCATCAAATATCTTATTGTTTCGCTGTCTATACGGTGACCGTGACCGTCAAATACTGAGATATAACATTTGGCTATTTCCTCTCCAATAAAATTTAGTTTAGCTTCTCTTGAACTTTGCCTTCCATAGTTATCTTCTACCCATCGTTTATATCTTTCGTCTATCCCCATTATGTTTTCCGTATTTTTTGTTTTATAAGTTTATCTTTTGTGGGGTTCTTTAAATTTATTGATTGGTTGAAATAATTAAAAGAGATAAAATCAGGTGTTTTCTATGAAGAGAAAGTTAGATGATATGGAAGTTAAGTGATGATAAAATTGAGAGGAAGAAGAAAGAACTTGAGAGAAAAATTGTTGCTCATGCAAAAGATATTTTTAATTGAATTACTCCTGAAAAATTAAATTGAGGGACTGAGGGTGTTGAAAAAAGATTCTTGAGATTTGTGGTGTTCTGAAAAAAGTTATACTTAGTTGAGTATTTTTTGAAATTAAAAATCAACTTTTTTAGTAGAGCTATATCTTAGTAAAATTTAAAAATAAAAAACTCTTGATTGTTTTATGGAAGAGAAGTGTTCGGAATGTGGCACTGATTCAGAGTGTCCTGATTGCCACAATTGCAGTGAGCATTGTAACTGTAACTAGGGGTGTAGTTCTTTTATTTTTAGAATTTTTATAGCCCTAGCTCTGTCAAGAATTTTTCTTTGTTGAAAACTTCTATATTCTCATATTCTTGTCCGGTGCCGAGGAAAATTATTGGTTTTTTTGTTACAAAGCCTACAGATAATGCCGAGCCCCCTTTTTCGTCAACGTCAGCTTTTGTTAGGATTATCCCGTCTATTTGAATTGCCCAGTCAAAACTTTTTACTTGTTCTACAGAGTCGTTTCCGGTTATTGATTCTCCTACGAAGAATTTTAAATCGGGCTTACAGACTTTAGATATTTTTTCTATTTCCTTGAGAAGGTTTTTTTCTGTGTGCATTCTTCCTGCAGTGTCGATTAGAACTACATTTACAAAATTCTTTTTTGCATATTGTATTGCATCAAATCCAACAGAGGCAGGGTCAGAACCATATGCGTGGGAGATGACCTTTATCCCTAAGCGGTCTCCGTGTTTTTCAAGCTGTTCAATTGATGCGGCTCTGAAAGTGTCTGCCGCTGCGAGAACACAAGAGAAACCCTTCTTAGTTAAGAATGAAGCAATCTTTGCGATGGTGGTTGTTTTCCCGGTTCCATTAACTCCTGAAAAAAGCATAACAAAAGGTTCTTTCGCTTGGTCCTGTGTTTTTTCTTTTATTCTCTCTATAATATCAAATGGTTCGATTAGAATTCCCCTAATTATATTTTTTAAGGATTCATTAATTTCTGCTTCTATTTCCTTTTTCAAGAATTCTTTTCCAACTATTTCTGTTTTTAATTCTTCAATTATTTTATCTGCTACTTCAAAGGCAACATTGTTTTCTAAAAGGAGCATTTTTAATTCTTCAGAATAGACTTCAAATTCTTTTTCAGATATTTTTATTTTCTGTATTTTTGAAGTTATCTTATCAAAGAATGATTTTGTTCCGGGCTTGGCTTCTTCTTTTGAAATTTCTTTCTCAATTTCCTTGACTTTTTCTAAGTCTGGTTCATACTTTTGTTTGGCCACATCAAACTTTTCAGGAATCTTAATTTCTTTCTCTGTTCTTTTGGATTGTTTCTTTATGGAGGTTTCCGCCTGCCCCCCCGATTCAGATTTTTCTTCTTCGAGACTCTTCTCTACATCTTCAACAGGCTCTTCTATGTCCACGGTTTCGGCTTCTTTTGCAACTTTCTTAGTCCAGCCGCTTATTTTTTCTTTTAAGAACTTGAACATGTTAAAACCAGGAGAGAAGTATTTTTAATGTTAACTAATAAAGGGAACCCCTGGTTCCCCTTATCAACCCCTCCTCTGAAATAGGTTCATGACTGATAGGGAACCAAGTCTCGAACGCCGAGACTAAATGCTTCGCCATTACGCATAGGCTTCGCGAACGGGCTTTCAGCCACGCATGACAACTTCGTTGTCCGGCATTTGTCAGCTTCCGCGAAAGGAATTCGCGTCGCGGGCACGTATCAAACCCTCCTTTAAAGATGCCTTATTGCTGTTTGCGAATCTAAGAATTAACTTGTGGGTCTTGACTCGGCGAGTTCTTCCTCAATTTTAATTTGAAGACCTGTTTTTGAGTATTTTGGTGCGATTCTCAGGGCTTGATATTCCTCCGCTAATGCTCCCCACCCCCTAAAAAATTTGGCAAGCTCCCAAACATGATTATCAAACCTCTCTGGATCTTCAGCACTTCTTAAAACTTCGGCTAGTTGCTTTCTGTTGGTTATCCCCCTCTCTCCCTTATTTTTTTCTTTAGAGTTATCTTCCTTAAGGTATTGATTCATTGAAATTTCTAAAGTTCTTTTTGGATGGTATGATGCTGTTGGGGTTTGAATTACTTTTGGGAAACCTTTTCCCCCTCCCAAATATTCTCCAAGAGTTTTCAAAAATCCTCTCTCCTCTCCCGACTCCTTTCCACCGATAATTCTTTCGCAATAAATTGCATATGCCTGTGCTTCCAGTCTTGCTCTTGAAAGTCCATTCCAATCCTTTGCAGACATTCTTAACATGTTTCTGTTAAGGGAGTTTCCTTTTTAATAATTATTGCTCTGAAAGTGAATATAAATTTTTATAAAGCGGAACTCCTTTTCTCTTTCAAGATGAAAGTAAATCTACGATTTTCAATCATTTGTAAAAACCCTCGGACGCCGGGAGGCACGAAATGAAAGGGATAATGGTTATTCTCGACGGGCTTGGAGATTTGCCTAATAGACAATTGGGGGACAAGACACCTCTTGAGGCTGCGGAGACGCCGAATCTTGATTTCTTTTCTGCTCGGGGAGAGATGGGATATTTGTATTCTGTTAAGCCAGGATTTGTGCCCGAATCAGATGAAGCGATAATTTCTATGTTTGGTAATGATTTAATTGATAGTACTAGGGGGCAATTGGAAGCGAGAGGAACCGATTTGAAATTGACTAGGGGAGATTTGGCCTTGAGAGCGAATTTTGCGACAATAGACTCTCTGAAAGAGGGGAATATAATCGATAGGCGGGCAGGGAGGACTTTGACAACTTCTGAAGCAGAACAATTAGCTAAAGCGTTGAATAAAATTAAACTCCCTTGCAAGTTTGAGTTTAAGTCCACAATTCAACATAGAGGGGTTTTGGTTTTGAGAGGAGGATTCTCGGATGCTATAACTGGGAACGATTCGCCTTATTTGAAGGGTAGAGCAGGAAAAGGGGATAAAATTGGAAACTTTAAGGAATTTGATAATGATGATGAGAATGCACATTATACCATTAATATTCTGAAAGAATTTATGGAGAAGGCTTTTGAGGTTTTGGATAGTCATCCTGTTAATGAATCTAGAAAAAAGAGAGGCCTGTTGCCTGCGAATTATCTTTTGATGAGGGGTGCGGGAATTGAGCCTCCAAAATTGAATTTTTACAGAAAGTGGATGTCTGTTTCATACATGCCCTTAGAAATTGGTTTTTCAAGAGTTAGTGGAATGACTGTTTTTTCTTTTGATTATCCTAAGTTGAAAGATTTGGATTCGTATAAAAATTTAAGAGACGGGCTTTCAAAAGCTTGTAGTTTTTCAATTAAATCCTTGAAAAAAAATCACCAGAAATTTGATTATGCCTTGATTCATATAAAAGAAACTGATTTGCCCGGACATGACAATAAACCTATTGAAAAAAAATTTATGATTGAGTACATCGATAAGACTCTGTTCAAATTTTTGAGGGGATTTGCACCCCCCAAAGGCATAAAGATTGTTGTTACGGGAGATCATTCGACGCCTTCAAAGATGAAAGCACATTCGGCAGACCCAATTCCTGTTTTGTTTTATAATGATAGCCCTCCAAAAAGAAAGAGAAGTTTGTTTTCTATTTTTAGAGTTGGAGATAAGAATGTTGAATTGAGGAACCCTGAAGCTAAGAAAGAAAAACCGGGAGAGGAAAAGGTTGAAAAATTTTGCGAGAAAAATGCAAGAAATGGGAAACTCGGAAAAATTGTTGGGAAAGATTTTTTAGGGAAGGTCGGTTTTTTGAAATAATCCGGTGACCTTAGATGGTTGATTTTATGTTGTTTCTTTTTAGTATGGAAATTGTTAAAAATACGAGATTTCTTCTCTTTTTATGATAACTTATAATGATATTTATGAATCCGCTGAAAACCTCCACCTTGGGGGCATACGAAATCCCGCGACCAGAGAAGCGGCTTCTGGAGGATTGAGATGATAACCTATAATGATATTTATGAAGCCGCTCGGAAGGAAAGGTATTCTGACCAATTGCAGAGTTTATCCAAGAACTTTATCACAGAGGTTGCGGTTTATTTGAAGGATAAGAAACAATTGACTTTGAAAGATGATGATGTTTTTTCTGATATGATTACAAAGACAAAGAAGCAGTTGGAAAATGCGGTTACGTTGTTTAAGGAGTTGATGGTCCGTAGAAGAAAAAAGATTTTGCATTTGGTTCTTATTGCTTCTGAGACTGGGATTTCAAAACAGGATTTTGAAAATATGCTTACTTTTGAGAAGGCATTGTTTGAGGAAATTATGGGGGACATTGAGACTTCTGATAAAAAAGTTAATGAATTGCTTTCGGGTAAGAAAGAGGAAGAAGGAAAACACGAGTTGGTTATGTTTAAGGAAGATGTTGAGGAACTTTTGGATATGGAGGGGGAGAAACTTGGTCCGTTTGAACAAGGACAGGTTGCGAATATTCCAAAGGAGATTGCAAAAATCTTGATTGATGATAAGCGTGTTGAGGTTATGGAGAAATAAAGGGAACCAACGTTGAACGCAAACGAAACAAACCCTCCTTTAAGATAGCTCAAGGCTGATAAATTTAAATATCTCTTGATGCTGTATTTAGTATGAGTGGACGAGTTGTTTTTGGTATTGTTTTGGTATTGATTGGTTTAGGACTTATCATTTTAGATTTCTTTGTTAGAGTTATTGCTCCTTCAATTTGGGGATTGATATTTTTTGTTATCGGTTTGTTTATTATTTTGAATCGTGGGGAAGATGTTATTGAAGGGCGGAAAGATATAAAAAGAAGGAGAGCTAAGAAATAGTATGGTGGAAATTATTGTAACAACTGGAGAGGCTGTTCCTGGAGCTAAGATTGCGAAAATACTTGGGATTGCAAGGGGAAATACTGTTCGGGCGAGAAATATTGGAAGAGATATTGGGGCTGCTTTCAAGAATGTTGTTGGGGGAGAGATTAAGACTTATTCTGAAATGACTTCCAATTCGAGAGACGAGGCGTTTAATAGAATGATAAATGATGCGGTTGATATGGGTGCTGATGCAATTATTTGTTTTAGATTTTCAACTTCTATGGTTATGCAGGGGGCTTCTGAGATGTTGGCTTTTGGAACTGCTGTTAAGTTGAAAAAGGGTTAGACTTTTATTATTTGACTGAATATTGCTAGAAAAATCCAGAGAATTATAAGAGATATAAATGAGTGAACTGTTGGGTGAAGTGCTATTTTTGAAATTAAAAGATAATGAGTAATTAAAGTGGCAATTATGGAGAGAGTGAAGTTTAAGATATATTTATTGCCTTCTTTCATTCTTAGTCTAAATGAAAGAGGTATTTAATCCTTTTCAAAAAGCCTGCAGAGGGATTTGAATGAGAACCTCTCCGGGTTCTTCACAACTCCAGGGTTAAGCCTGCGGAGGGATTTGAACCCCCGACCCCTAGTTTACAAAACTAATGCTCTGCCACTGAGCTACGCAGGCATAAAGGGAACCACTGGTTCCCCCTTATCAACCCCTCCTCTGAAATAGGCTCAGGGCTGATAGGCTAATCTTTTAGGGGAGAATTAGTTTAAAAGATTTCTTATTGTCTCTTTTTAGAATAGAACTAAATAACGTGTTCGTCTTCGGAACGCTTGTAGTCGTGGATTTCGTCAACCGAGAACCAAAGGGCTAATTCGTTTTTCGCATCTTTTTCATCAGATGATGCGTGAATTATGTTTTTTACAGG
>Ga0210057_1001439_pt1 | contig 36204 bp, 34 predicted proteins | sample CryGeyCG2114_010_2_FD_183968 | JGI IMG/M metagenome (GOLD analysis project Ga0210057, IMG submission 183968) | Groundwater microbial communities from aquifer - Crystal Geyser CG10_big_fil_rev_8/21/14_0.10 (SPAdes) (version 2) | ecosystem: Environmental > Aquatic > Deep subsurface > Groundwater ... | reverse complement strand
TTTTGCCGCCAAATACCGCTTGCAAATTTGCGTCGGCATTGATGTTGCGTCTGTTATCTTTGTCCTGAAGACCGTTTTTCTTGATATATACCCAAAGTTTTTTCACAACTTCGGTTCTGGGCATCGGACCATTGCCTACTATCACGGCCAATTCTTCACTGACTCTTAATGGCTTCATAAACGCGGGGTTTGCTTTTCTTGCCATAAATTTGTTTTATTTTAATTATTATTTTAATTATTAGTATTCAGACCTTTATATAAGTGTATTATAATACATTGGGGAAAAAAGTAAAGAATTTTTAATATTCTTCCAATTTCTTCAATTTATGATGCTCGCGGATTTTTTGCAATGCCTTGGCTTCAATCTGACGGATTCTTTCTCGGGTAACGTTGAATTCTTTTCCCACCTCTTCCAGGGTATGGGTTATTCCGTCGGTCAAACCGAAGCGCATATCCAGAATTTTTCTCTCTCGAGGGCTTAATTCATTCAAAATCTCCAACAGCCACTCTCTCAACAATCTTCGGGCAGCTACCTGACTGGGAGCAACGCTTTTTTCGTCTTCAATAAACTCTCCCAGGGTGCTGTCTTCTTCCTCTTCTCCGACCGGTGCTTCCAGAGAAACAGTGTCCTGGGAAATTTTTATAATATAGCGAATCTTATCCACCTCCACTCCCATCTCCGCTGCAATCTCTTCGGGCATCGCCTCGCGTCCCAAATCCTGCAGTAATCTTCGTTTGACTTGAGTGTATTTGCTGATGGTTTCAACCATATGCACAGGAATTCTGATAGTTCTGGACTGATCGGCCAAAGCCCGGGTAATTGCCTGTCTTATCCACCACGTTGCGTAAGTGGAAAATTTATAACCCCGGCGATAATCGAATTTATCGGCTGCCCTGAATAAACCGATGTTCCCTTCTTGAATCAAGTCCAAAAGACTCAAATTGGGACTTCTACCAACATAACGTTTGGCAATGCTTACCACCAGCCGCAGATTGGCTTTAATCAATTTTTCCCGCGCTTCCTCGTCTCCTTTTTCCACTCTTTTTGCCAGTTCCACTTCTTCGTCACCCGAGAGAAGATCGGTTCTGCCGATTTCTTTCAAATACATTTGAACCGAATCGATGTCCTCCAATTCGGATAAAAGTTTCTTCAGTTTTCTCTTGGGTTTTCCATCTTTGCTTTCTTCTTCCAATAAGTCAATATAATCCTTTTTTTCCAAAACACTGACATGAGCATCTTTCAAAGCACTGTAAAGCTCTTCCAATCCTTCGATGTCTTCTTCCAAACGAGGTACGGATTTAACTATTTCCTGTTCGGTAATAAATCCTCTGCCTCGACTTCTGGCTATTAAATTATGAATCGTTTGCTCGGTTATTTTTGTTCTCTTTCTGCGATGTTTGACTGGTTTTCTTCGACTGGTTTTCTTTTTTGTTTTCTTCTTCATAATTTTATTTATTTAATTCGCTTAATTCCTCGGCTAATTTATAAAACTGTTCTTTCAAACTTTTAACTCCTTCTTTGTTTTTCGCTTCCTCGGCTTCCCTTATATCTAAGCTGGTTTGGTTCATTTTCTCTCTTAAATTATAAATCTTTATTTCTTTTATACAGGATTTCATTTCGTCCGGAATCCCCTCGTCTTCCAAATCGTAATATTCAACTTTAAAAACTAAATAATTAGTCAAATAAACTTCTTCCGAGGACAACTTCTCTTGAAATTTTTTCAAATCAAATCTGTTTCTCATCAACTTCAACTTATTAAAAATATCTCTAATTTCTGAAATGGTCAGAAGAGTGGAATCGAACTCCTTCTTTATACAATCGAGATGCTGAGGATGTTTCAAAACCAAACCCAATAGATATTCTTCCAAATTTTTTATCCTTGACTCCTGACGAATCTCGGGAGTTAAGGGTAATTCCTCGCCGCTTTCTCTGGCTTTGATTTTTTGCAATGCCTTAACCAAAATTCTTTCATCAACTTTTAGTTTCGAGGCCAAAACCTGAAGCCAGTGTGCTTGTTCAATCACATTACTGATATTTTTAATCGGATACAAAAGCTCTTTGGCTATTTCTCTTTTGGCATCAACGGTTAAAGTTTTCGGATATTTGGAAAGGGTATTTTCAAAATAAAATTCCATAATCGGTTTTGCGTTCGCTAAAATATCCTCCCATTTTTTCTGGTCTTTTTTAATTATTTCAGCCGGATCTTTATCCTCTTTCGGTAATATCGCTATTTTTATATTAAATTCCATTTGCTGGGCCAAGCCAATTGCTCTTTTTGTAGCTGACTCTCCGCCAGTATCGGCATCAAAAGAAAAAACAATATTTTCCGCATAACGCTTAAGAACATGCAGTTGATCCGGGGTAAGGGCGCTGCCGGAAGTTGCTATAGTATTTTTACTTCCCGTTTGATGAGCCATTATCAAGTCGAATTGCCCTTCAACTATGATGCATTGATTTTTCTTGCGAATTTCCATCTTTGCTTTGTCCAAACCGTAGATAATCCTGCTTTTGTTGTAAATCAAGGTATCTGGAGTATTAACGTATTTTGCCGCATCTCCCCCGCCCGAGGCGGGTCCGCCTTTGGCGGAAAATATCCGGCCCGAAAAACCAACCACTTGACCATTTAAATCGGCAATCGGAAACATAATCCGATTGCGAAACCGGTCGTAGTATCTTGTATCTTGCTCCTTTTTTGTTATGAAACCTGCCTTTTCTATATCATCTGTTTTATAACCCAATTCCGTCAAATGATTGACCAGAGCATCCCAAGAATTCGGTGCATAACCGATTTTAAATTCTTTGATTGTAATGGGCTTCAATCCCCTGTTTTTTAAATATTCTTGAACTGTTTTATTTTCCCCCAACTCTTTTTGAAAAAATTCACTGGCTTCCTCGCAAACCTGATACAAAATGTTTCTCTGGCTTTTGATTTGAGGGTCTTCCCTTTTTAAAACTACACCAGCTTTCCGGGCTAAGGTTCGTAAGGCATCAGCAAATTCCACGCCATCTATTTTCATCACAAAACTGAACATATCTCCGCCGGCATTACAACCGAAGCAGTGCCAAATCTGTTTAGACGGCGAGACAAAAAAAGAAGGAGTTTTTTCGCTATGAAAAGGACAAAGGGCTTTATAATCCTTGCCCGCTCTTTTCAGCTTCACGTAATCCTGCACAACTTCAACAATATCTAATCGGTTTTTAATTTCATCAATCGGGGTCATATAGTTAAATTTTAGCAAATTTTCAGAAAAGGTAAAGCCGAGAGCGCGCTTCGCGCCGCTCTCGGCTGATTTTCAAGTTCTTTCCTTGTCTGCAAGCATACATCCTAAATAAAAATTGGCCTGAATCAAAAATCGTATTATCTGGAGCCAAGTCAGAGCGACGGCTGCTTTTTCTGATTCAATCTCGATACCATTTAGAGAAAAACGGAAAATTACTTCTTCTTTATGTTTTTCTCTTTTATCCCTGACGTTTCTTTCTGTTCCGTCGCGACCGACGATTAACCCTTTTTCCAAATCCTCTCTTACAAATCCCATTTTCTCCCTCCTTTAATTCTTTATTTTCTCGAATTAAATCCTCAAGGGCAGTGAATAGTATTCCGGCATATAAATTAATTAAGCACTTCTCGCCTTCTATTTCGGGATATAGTTCTCCGCTGGTCTTTCGAATCAAACGAATCTTACAAATGAGACGGTTATTCCTGTCCACAACCAGAATCCATTTATTAAGCCACTGCTTCCATTGATTCTTAAACTCTTTTCTAATCTTGGCATTAAACCCTTCTAAACAAATTGGGTTATCTAACCAAACTAGGTTAATATCATCGATTTTTATTACTGGTATCTTTCTTTTTGATATTTTCATTTCTTCCTCCTTTTCAAAAAATTTAATATTGTTTTATAAAAAGAACATTGGAATAGAAGAATAGCAAGTTAAATTTATTTTGTAAATAGTTAGAGTCCCGATTGTTTTTTTTATCGGGACTCTTTCAGGAAACCTCAAATTTCGATGACAATCCTGATTTTTGAGTTTTCGATTTCATGGATACCCCCTTCCATTGATTCAATGACTGAGAACTTGGGACCCGCAATTAATATCCGACCAAAAACAAGTGGTCCTATACGATTTTTTTCTGCTTCTATCACTAACCCAAATTTCAGGGGCTTCCCGTTTTTGTCTCTAGGAATTTGATTAAGAGACATTTTCCTCACCTCCTTAAAGAACAGATTTTTATATTCGGAAGGGGCGAGATTCGAACTCGCGAGCCCCTTACGAGGCACGGTTCTCCAAACCGTTCCGTTAGACCACTCCGGCACCCTTCCCTATTTATTGTCTTCCAACTCGCCGAATAATTTTCTTTTGACACTTTCTACTTCAGTAGCATCCAAATTGTCACTGGTATTATGTTGAAGTTCCGAAATAGCTTTTCTTAATTCTCCTTCGGTTATACCATCTTTTAGGGCGTTAGCAAAAATTCCCCTTAAATACTCTCTTTCTTCATGAGAAATATTGGATAAACTTCCCAGGGCTTGTTCAAATTCTTTGCGGTAGATTTTCTTTGTATTATCGAGACCAAATAAAATTTCTATAAATCCCATAAGTTTAAACACTCATCTCCTGAAGTCTTTTTATTCTTTCCTCGACTGGGGGATGAGTCATGAAAAGTTTACTTAGACCTTTGTTTTTGAATGGATTAGCAATATAAAGATGGGCGGTAGCTTTATTAGCCGCTCTTAAAGGAATCGTGCTTTTGGAAATTTTTTCTAAAGCACTGGCAAGTCCCTCGGGATATCTGGTCAAAAGCGCGCCCGAGGCATCGGCTAAAAATTCTCTTTTTCGAGAAATCGCCAATTGAATCAGCTTGGCGAATATCGGAGACAAAATTATAAATATCAGACCGAGCAACATTAATATTGCTCCGGCTTGTCCGCCTCCCTCGCTGCTTTTTCTACCTCTGAAAAATCTTGCCCGTAAAAACATATCGGCAATCAGGGTAACCGAACCGACCAAAACCACCACCACCGTAGAAAGCAGGATGTCGCGATTCCCGATGTGACTCAATTCGTGAGCAATCACGCCTTCCAATTCCGAACGGTCGGTAATTTTCAAAAGCCCGTCGGTTACGGCAATAACCGCGTTTTTGGGATTCCTGCCGGTGGCAAAAGCATTCGGTGAGGGGTCATCGATTATATAAATTCTGGGCATCGGTAATCCGGCGGTGATACAAAGATTTTCAACAATACGATAAAGTTCCGGATTTTCTTCCTGTTTAAGCGGCTTGGCGCGGGACATGGACAAAACAATTTTATCCGAATACCAATAACTGATAAAGCTCATGAAAATACTGATAAAAACAGCGATAAACAAAATTATCCGGTCATTGAAATAATAGCTCAAAACCCAGCCCAGCCCGATAATAATTATCAGGAACAGAGAAAAAAGCAACCAGGTTTTTCGAATATTCGAATCAATGTGAGTATATAGGGTCATAAAAATAATATATCAAATTTACTAATAAAAATAAAGCCCCGACCTTGCGTCGGGACTTTCCGAATATCAACCAATCAATTAAAACTTCACTTCCGGAACTTCTCTTTCCGTCGGTTCGCCGATTTCGAAGAATTCACGCTTCTCAAACCTCAGCATATTGGCGACAATCCTTGACGGAAAACTCTCAATCCTGATATTGAAATCCCTGACATTGCCGTTATAAAACCGACGGCTGGCCTGAATCTTGTTTTCGGTATCAGAAAGTTCGGTTTGTAATTCCAAAAAATTCGCACTGGCTTTTAAATCAGGATATGCTTCGGCAACGGCAAAAAGAGTTTTCAGGGTATTGGATAAAGCATCTTCGGCTTTAGCTTTTTCGGCAATACCTTGAGCGCTGATTGCCTTGGTTCTGGCCTGAGTCACATTCTCAAATGTTTCTCTTTCATGCTTGGCATAACCCTTAACTGTTTCAATTAAATTGGGAATTAAATCATGCCTTCTTTTTAATTGAACATCAATGTCTGACCAGGCTTCGTTGGTTCTATTCTTTAATCTAATAAGACTATTGAAAACACCCACTGCCCAAAAAATTACGATAACAACTAAACCAATAAGAATATAGGCAATAAACATATATTTTTACCCTGTTAAATACCCCGCCCTTGCGGGGTCCCGCTTCGCGGGATTTAACAGGGTGAAATTAATGATTACTTTTCGATTATACTATTTATTTAATTAGTATTCCATCGGCGGCATGCTGCCTTCTTTTTTCTCCTCAGGAATATCAGTAATCACTGCTTCGGTTGTCAAAAATACTGAAGCCATAGAAGCGGCATTCTGCAATGCGCTTCGGGTGACTTTTAGGGGATCGACTATGCCGGCTTCGACCATGTCCACTCTCCCCTTTTTCACGTCTTTAAAATCAGCTTTGGTAAAGTCATAACCAATATTATTGTTTTCTTTTTTCTCAATATCATCAACCATAATCGAAATATCTTTGATGCCGGCGTTATCCGCCATTTGTCTCAAGGGAGAAACCAGGGCCTTTTTTACAATATTCACCCCGATTTTTTCGCCTTCGGAAAGTTCTCCCGCAATATGCTCATCAATCAAATTAACGGCTTTAATTAAAGCTGCGCCACCGCCGGGGATGACTCCCTCTTCAATGGCGGCCCGAGACGCGTTAAGAGCATCCTCAATCTTAAGTTTTTTGTATTTCATTTCCGATTCAGTGGCTGCGCCGACTTTAATAACCGCCACCCCACCAGCTAATTTAGCCAGTCTTTCCTGTAATTTTTCTTTGTCAAAACTGGAATCAGTTTGTTCTAATTGAAGCTTAATCTGTTTAATTCTTTTTTCAATTTCTGCCTTATCTCCTTTGCCGCCGACAATGGTAGTTTTTTCCTTTGTGGCAATCACTTTATCAGCCTGACCAAGCATATCAATATCTGCATTTTCCAATTTCAAACCCGCTTCTTCTGAAATAACCTTACCGCCGGTAACAATGGCGATATCCTGCATCATCTCTTTCCTTCGGTCGCCGAAACCAGGCGCTTTTATTGCCAAAGAATTAAAAGTGCCGCGCAATTTATTAACTATTAACGTAGCCAAAGCCTCACCCTCTACTTCTTCGCTAATAATTACCAGGGATTTTTTCCCGCTCTGACTCATTTTTTCCAAAAGCGGCAGAATATCGTTGATGGCAGAAATTTTCTGGTCAGTAATCAAAATATAAGGGTCTTTATACTCGGCCTCCATTCTTTCGGTATTGGTTATCATGTAATGCGAAATGTAGCCATTATCAAACTGTAATCCCTCAACCAACTCCTTAGAATGACCAAAGGTCTGAGATTCTTCGACCGTAACCACTCCATCTTTGCCTACCTGTTCCATGACATCAGCCAATAAATTTCCAACTTCCTTGTCCTCGCTGGCAATAGTGGCTACCTGAGCAATTTCCTTTTTGGATTTAATCGGTTTTTTAATATTATCTAAAGCCCGAATTGTAGCCTCCACTGCTTTGTCTATTCCTTTTTTAATTTCCAATGGGTCGCTGCCGGCTGTAACATTTTTTAATCCTTCCTCAATCATTGCCTGAGCCAAAACTACGGCTGTAGTGGTCCCGTCCCCAGTCACATCATTGGTTTTCTCAGCTACTTCCTTAATCAATTCAGCCCCCATATTTTCAAATTTATCCTGCAATTCAACTTCTTTGGCAATGGTTACTCCGTCATTGGTAATCTCCGGAGTACCGAACCCCTTATCCAAAACCACGTTCCTCCCCTTGGGGCCCAGAGTAACCCTAACAGCGTTGGCCAGTTTGTCAACGCCTTTTTTAAGTGATTGACGAGCATCCTCATCAAATTTAAATTGTTTAGCCATACGCTTAATTAAAAATTAATAATTATCCAATTATTCCCAAGATATCTTCTTCTTTGGCAATTAGATATTCTTTGTTATCTATTTTAACTTCATTTGGTCCGTATTTGGTAAATAAAACAACATCACCGACTTTTACGCTCATCGGGATACGTTTACCATTGTTGTCTATTTTGCCCGGGCCAATGGCAACAACTCTGCCCTGTTCGGGTTTTTCTTCAGCCGTGTCGGGAAGAACAATTCCCGATTTGGTTTTTTCTTCTTGGGAAATTGGTTCAATAAGAACCCTGTCATCCAATGGTTTAATATTCATATATTTATCTATTAATTATTACTGAATTTCTATTTTAAGTCAAAAATGGATTTAAGTCAAGAATTTAATATGGTTTTTAGTTTCTCTACAAATTTCTCTTGAAAAAATTCTCTTTTGTCATTCTCGTGAAATTTTAACATTTTGTCAGAAAATATTACGGCTGTAGGAATTTCATGCTGGGTTGCTTTGTGACCAATCCTGCTTTTCTGAAAAAATCTTAATAATTTTTCCATAATCTTGCCCGGAAATCCTCCCAAAACTTTTTCCGATAATTTTTTTATAAAAGACGCGGATTTATCTTTCTTGAATTCCGGATGGCGATAATTCAGAATTTTGCCGAAATTCATTAAATAATTTTTAACCCAAAGATTTTTAAAAACAAAATCACGATATATCTGATTCTCATAATAAACCGGCTTCAATTGAGTAATCCAATTAGCTAAATAAATGTCGTAGGGTTTGATGGTAATTTGCTCAAGATTCAGGGCATCATCAGTAATATAAAAACTTAAACAAATTTTATTGGCAATTTTTTCCTTGTGTCGCCACTCTCCTTTTATCCAAACCAGAAAAGTAATTAAAAATCTGGTTAGCCAAATTCTGCCTCTTTTGATAACGACAAAAAAATCAATATCCGCATCTTTTTTCGAATTATCGATTGCCAAACTGTTGCAAACTCCGACCATCTCAAGAAACGGACAGAATTGAAGGATCTTCAGGATTTTATAAACCTTTTTCCAGCGAGGGGCGGCAATTTTTTGGCGTTCAATTCTTTGTCCGTAAAGTTTCTGCCTGTCTTTAAGAAAATAAAAACCGTTTTTTTCGGAAATAAATTTTTCCAATGAACCCGAATCCAGAATTTTCAAAATCTCCTCCAGGGAAACGTCGCCCACGGGTTCCAAATGAAGGTTGCCTACAGCATCCGTTTGGGCAATGACGTGTAAAGGATTTATCAGATATTTGAAAACCTCAAATCCGGTCAAGGGATAGTCCAGAATATTATAATAAATAATCGTGGCCAAAATCGATTTTTCTAAAAAATTAAGATTCATCAGTATCATTATATCACTCTTCGCCCAACATAAAAAGTTGGCTGAGGGGTTGTAAAATCATTAAAATAGAGTTATTATGGATAGTATGCCGCGCAAAGAAATTCGCGATTTGGATATACCAAAACAAATCGAAACCAGAATTGAAAGACGGGAGAGGAAGAAAAAGCCGAAGATGAAAGTTTCGGGAAAAAGAGTTTTTCAATTAAAAAAATTATTGAAAAAATAATCCGCCCATTGGCGATGTAAAATTATGAACTGGATTCCCAAATTTATTTTACGAATATTGGCCAATACCGCAGGTATCTTTGTTGCCGCTTATTTCATTGCCTCAATAGAATTTACCGGCGATTGGTTGGATTATCTAATCGTTGGCGCAATTTTGGCAGTGGCAAATCTCGTGGTCAGACCGATTTTAAAAATCATTACCGCCCCACTGATTTTTATTACCTTGGGACTCTTTATAATCGTAATAAACGCCGTAATACTTTTCGGCGTAGACTGGTTTGTGGAAAGCTTGAGAATTACCAGTTTATGGGGATATCTCTGGGGCTCGCTCATAATTTCCGTTATCAATACCTTAATAATGAAAACTACCAAGAAAAAACCGGAATTATAAAACATGGAACAAATTCTAAACATAGTTCAAATTGCCATTAGTGGTTTGCTAATAATCACTATTCTTCTCCAGCAGAGAGGGACCGGACTTTCCGGTGCTTTCGGCGGAGAGGGTGGCGTCTACTTCAAAAAACGGGGAGCAGAAAAAATTATTTTTATTGCCACCATTGTCCTGTCGGCAATGCTTATAATAAGCGCTCTTATTAGAATGGTGATTAAATAATGGGAAAATTACTACAACCAATCAAAGGACTGTTCCAAAAATTTCCTTCCTGGCATCAGTGGCAAAAAATCCCGAGTGTTCTCAATAAAAAAGAACGCTATTTTATACTGGGATTTTTTTTATTGATAGCTCTCTCTCTTCTGGGCTGGCTGATTTCCTATAATATCAAAAACACGATGATTGCTCCGAATTACGGCGGCAGTTTCAAGGAAGGAATTGTCGGCGGTCCGCAATACCTCAATCCCATTCTCAGCCAAACAAATGATGCTGATGGAGACGTAACGGAATTGATTTTTTCCGGACTGATGAAATACGACAGCCAAGGAGAATTAGTCCCCGATTTGGCGGAAAAATACGCTATCGGCGATGAAGGCAAAACTTATGATTTCTTTTTGAAAAAAGACATCAAATGGCACGATAATGTTCCCTTTACGGCCGATGACGTTGTTTTCACCATTCAGGCAATCCAAAATCCCGACTCTCGAAGCCCGTTGAGAATCAATTGGACAGGAGTAGAAGTGGAAAAGCTCGATGATTGGACGGTTCGTTTTAAATTAAAAACTTCTTATGCTCCATTTCTGGCAAATGCCACGACAGAAATAATTGCCAAGCATATCTGGGAAAAAATTTTGCCGGAAAAATTTCTGCTGGCCCAGGAAAATCTTTCTCCCGTCGGAACCGGTCCCTATAAATTAAAAAAGATTAAAAAAGATAAAGAGGGATTTGTCAGCTACATAGAATTGGAGGCATTCGGCGATTACGGTTCCGAGAGAAGACCGTTTATAGAAAAAATCGGTTTATATTTTTATCCCGACGAGGAAAGCCTGATTAAGGCCTATAACAAAAACGATATAGATAATCTGAATTTGCTTTCGATTCAGAATAAATCTCTTCTAAAAAGAGTAAACTCAAAATCATATACCCAAGAACTTAGCCTGCCTCACTATTTTGCCGTTTTCTTCAATCAAACCAAAAGTAAAGCTCTTTCCGATAAAACAGTCAGATTGGCCCTTAATTATGCCACCGATAAAAAACAAATAATTGATCAGGTTCTGGGAGGCGAAGCAGAGATGGTTGATTCACTCATTCCATCCGGGGTCTGGGGACACAGCGATGAAACGAAAGTTTATAATTTCGATGTGGAATACGCCAAAACCATATTGGAGCAGGCCGGATGGAAGGACACGGATAACGACGGCATCAGGGAAAAAAAAGAAGATAAACTGGAATTCGATTTGATTACCACCGAATTAAAACAGCTCCAGCAGACTGCCAATATCCTGCAGGAACAATGGTTGCAAATAGGAGCAAAAGTAAACGTAAAAATTCTGAACATCGGAGAAATTCAGCAGGAATACATCAGACCGCGGGAATATCAGGCATTATTGTTCGGTGAAGTCCTCGGATTGGATCCCGACCCTTATAGTTTTTGGCATTCGTCGCAGAAAAAAGACCCCGGCTTGAATCTTGCTCTTTATGACAACAAAAAAGTGGATGAACTGCTTCGCGATGCCCGCCAAACCCTGGACCAAGAAACCAGGCTGAAGAAATATGAAGAATTCCAGCAATTGGTAATTGACGATGCACCGGTTGTCTTTCTTTACAGTCCGTATTATCTTTACTATACGGCCAAAAAAATAAAAGGGGTCGAGGTAAAAAACATTGTTTTGCCCTCAAAACGTTTCTCGGATATCGAGAACTGGTACATTAAGACACAAAGAGTCAAAAAATCATGATTGATTTAAAAAAAATAAATCCCGACATAAGAGAGGTGGAGGATATGGAAGACGTGATTTATGATAAGGAGTGGCTGAAAACCGCTTCACCGAAAATGGACCTCTATTATATGTATCGGGACCTGGCGGAAAACAAGGAAGACCGACAAAAAATAATCGATAACGATTTGAAATATGATATTACGGTTTTTCCTCCGATTATGCTGGGAAAAGAATTCAATAAAACCTTGGGGCATGACCATCCTATCGTGCCGGGAACCTCTATCACCTATCCGGAGCTTTATGAGGTTTTGACGGGCGAGGCGATTTTTCTTTTACAGGACTCGGAAAACGAAGACATAAAAGATATTTTTGCGGTGAAAGCCAAAAAGGGCGAGAAAGTGATAATTTTGCCCAAGTACGAACATTTGATAATCAATCCGACTAACAAAGAACTGAAAACCTGCAACTGGGTTTGCCGCAACTTTGGTTCCAACATCTACAAACCTTTCCGGGCAAGACACGGATTCTCCTATTATGCAGCAAAAAGTAATGACAAAATCAATTGGATTAAAAACGAAAACTACGATTCAATCCCTGAACTAAGATTTGAAAAACCGAATAATTTTTACGAATTCGAGATAAGAGAAGATAAACCGATTTACGATTTGGTGAATAATCTGGAAAAACTGGATTTTCTCACAGAACCGCAAAAATACGAATGGCGATAAAAAATGCCGAGGTGGCGGAATTGGCAGACGCACTAGCTTCAGGGGTTAGCGGGCGCAAGCCCATGCGGGTTCAACTCCCGCCCTCGGCACCAAACTTCACCAACTATTGACAGGTGATTTTTTATACTCTAAAATAATAAAAGCCTATTTGTTCTTTATGCTTTTTTTCATCCAAGGCACGACCCCGAGTTTTCTTTATAAAGAAACTCTCGGGGTCTTTTTTATTGTCTTAAAAGTTATCCACAGGCAGAAGGTATTGACATGGGTATTTTAAAAGAATATCCTAATATGATAACTTAATGCTTCATTAATCCTCCTTTCAATAATATATACCCCGTTCTTTCACCAGCTCTTTCTCTTCCTTCAACTCAGTTCTTTCGCGCGTAATGCCCCTAGCAGCCAAATCTTTTACTTTTTCTTCACCATATCATTTGGCCCCTAGGGGCTTTTTTTATCCCTTGACATTAAGTATTCGTTAAGATAAAATAAATTTGCTCTTTTTGTTATTTAAAATAGGGACCAAGGATCGAGTAAGTTTATTTGAAAGCCGAGGTTGTCAAGAAGGATAGCTAATGTCTCCCTTCCCCTCGATTTTCTCATCCAGGGCGTGAGCGACCTTGGTCCCTTTCCAATAAAAAACGCCCCGGCTAGAGGATTACGGGTTTCCCATTTTTCCCATTTTGACTCCTAACTCGTTCTCTTCCCGGGGCTTCTTTTTATACCCCGTAGTGAATTTTGCACTAATTTCATTTATCTTGGTCCGACCACGATCGGACCAGTGCAAAATCTACTACGGGGTTTATTTTATAAACAATTTATTATATAATAAAATTAATGATAAGTTTTGACGATTTTAATAAACTTGATATTCGCATTGGGACAATCTTGGAAGCGGAAAAAGTTGAGGGCGCGGATAAACTGCTGAAATTAAAAGTTGACTTGGGTCCCTCGAATACCTCGGGACAACCAGAATTGCGAATTCTGGTTGCGGGAATTGCTGAGGATTATAAACCCGAAGAAATTATTGGCAAACAAATTCCGATTTTAACCAATTTGGAACCCAAAAAACTCCGCGGCATCGAAAGCCAGGGAATGATACTTGCGGTTGATATTGAAGGAAAAGCAACATTAATTCATCCGGACAAATCTGTCCCGAATGGAGGTAAAATTAGATGATATGTCTTTAAAAGCAAAATTACCTATTTGGGTATTTATACTGGTTGCCGGAATCGGCATTACTATAATTTTTTTACTGCTTCAATATCGTGATGCGGTATTTGATGAAATAAAATTACAATCTATTGAAAATGCTTATTGGACAAAAATTATTCCCCGAAAAGATGAATTATCCGGCTGGAAAACTTATAGAAATGAGGAGTATGGGTTTGAAGTGAAGTATCCAAGTGATTGGGAATATGGGTTAATATATAATGCAATTTGGTTTGGTCCAAAAAATTTAAATTTATCAACTAAAGCATGGGTGGAGTCTGATCGTTTTGGAATATGCCCTCAAGGTTGCTTGGGATTTGGATTAGAATTCCTTGAGCCCACATCAAATGAATTAGTCATCGGGGGTCTAAAAGCTGAGAGAACAGATTATAAGACTGGTACGGGAACCACAATTTCTATAATAAAATTTTTAGAAAATAAATTGCCAAATAGCTGGTCATTTATTGACCAAGGTTTTAATTTATTCTTTAATTCTGACGAACAGGCCAACAAATTCAACCAAATCCTCTCCACTTTTAAATTTATTGAACCAGTTGTTTGGAAAACCTATAGAAATGAGAAATATGGATTTGAGGTGAAGTATCCAATGTTTAATTCCAAAGATCGGATACAGGTAGAACAACACGATCGATTGGGCACGATAATTGAATTTGAAAATTGGGATGAAACAAACAAGATTTTTTTTGAAAATTTTATTTTTTTTGTTGTGGATAATCCCAAAAAATTACCTTTACAAGAATGGTTTGCGGAACATGTTGATGATAATTCAATATTAATAAACAAAGGGGTTTTTCGACTAATCACATTACATACTGGCGTCGAAATTCTACGTATGCAAGATGTTCCCTTGCCCTCTGAATATTTAGACGAAAACGGACCCCTTGGCACATCTGCTTATATAGCACCACAGTCAAATGAATTTATTGTAGGTTTCGGTATTAATGGTCAAGTGAATAATTTAGACTTACATGGATTTGGAGGTACGGATGGTTATGATGCGCTTACAAATCAAATCCTCTCTACTTTTAAGTTTTTGGATTAATTCCTAATTCTTAATTCAAAATTCATAATTCTATGCGGATATTTAGCGGGATGAGGCCCAGCGGACAATTACATATTGGCAATTATTTAGGGGCTTTGAAAAATTGGCTGGAATTACAAAAAAAAACCACCCGCCTACATGGCGAGGCAAGCTGTGTTTTTGGCGTTGTTGATTATCATGCTATTACCACTCCGTTTAATGTTAAAACAATCAGCAAAGATACAATAAATCTTGTTTTAGATTATCTGGCTGCTGGAATTGACCCCAAAAAATCAATTATTATTATCCAATCTCATCTGCCAGAACATACTGAACTGGCTTGGATTTTGGGAGCCATCACTCCAGTCTCCTGGCTTGAAAGAATTCCTACTTATAAAGAAAAACTTAGTTTACATCCAAAATATAGAAATTTAGGTTTATTAGCATACCCAGTTTTAATGGCAGCTGACATTCTTTTATATAAAGCCACCCTTGTTCCAGTGGGAGAAGATCAGTTGCCTCATGTTGAAATTACCAACGATTTAGCCCGACGTTTCAACCAAATGTTCGGCAAAACTTTCCCACTTGTAAAAGGATTTGTTAATGAAGAAATGGGGGCAAGAATAAAATCTTTAACCGACCCAACTAAAAAAATGAGTAAAACCGGCGGAGAAGGTATTGGTTTGTCCGACTCGCCTGAATCCATCAGAAAAAAAATAAAAACCGCAGTCACCGACTCGGAAAAAGAAGTAAAATATGATGAAGAAAATAAACCGGCAATCTCTAATCTTCTAACTATCTATCATCTATTTTCCGGAAAATCAATTTCGGATTTGAAGGAAAAATATCAAGGCAAGGGATATGCTGAATTTAAAAAAGATTTAGCCGAAGTAATTATCAAGGGACTAAAACCATTTCAAGAAAGAAGAAAAAAATATGAAAAAAACCCCCGGCTTGTGGAAAAAATCTTAGCCCAGGGACAAAAGAAAGCAGAAAAAATCGCCCAGCAAACAATGAAAGAGGTTAAAACAAAGATGGGATTGATTTGATTTCCTTTATTTTCTCATCCAATAATTCTTTTGAATTCGCCTCGATGGTTAAACGCAGAAGCGGTTCGGTATTGGAAGAACGAAGATTAAACCACCAATCAGGATATTCAATAGTCAAACCGTCAAAACGAGAAATTTTGGCGGCTTTTTTATATTTTTTTTCCAGTTCCTTAAATACTTCAGAATGGTTATCAATTTTAAAATCCATTCTGTCTCTGAAATATTTTTTGAATTCCCCGATAAGCTCGGAAAACGGCTTTCTTTGTTTGGAAATCAATTCCAGAACTTTTAACAAAATAATCAACGGCGAATCGAGGTAATAATTGTCTTTCAAATAATAATGCCCCGACGATTCGGCGGCAAAGACGACCTTCTGTTTAATCATTTTTTCCACAACAAAAGTATGCCCCACCTTCGAACAAACCGGGATGTCGTTATTGTTTTCTATTGCTTCCCTAACTATATGACTGGCTGCGCTGGTATAAATAATTTTCTCCGCATTTTTAAAGAAATGGCGAATCATAAGAGCGGTAATTAAATCCGGACTTATTCTCTCTCCTGTCTCGGCAAAAAAAATAATTCTGTCTCCGTCTCCATCCAGAGCCACTCCTAAATCAGCTTTTTCAGAAACAACTTTTTCCTCAAGAGCTTTGGTGTTTTCCGAAATCGCCGGGTTGGGAGTATGATTGGGAAAAGAACCATCCAAATCGGCAAAAATATGAACCAGCTTGACTTGTGTATTTCTGAATAATTCCGGTATAAGTATTCCGGCCGTACCGTTTGTGGTATCGGCTACGAGTTTCAAGGAGTTAATTTTCCTGATGTCGGCAAATTTCAGAATATTCTCAATATATTCTTTAAGAACTTCTTTTTTTATCAACTCTCCCCTGTTTTTGCATTTAAATCCGTCTTTTTCCAATAATTTTTTTATTTTCTCCAATCCCGAATCTTCGGCAACCGGCATGGCTTTATCCCTGACGATTTTGAAGCCGTTATATTCTTTGGGATTGTGAGAGGCCGTTATCATTATTCCGCCTCTTAAACTCCATTTGGCCACTGCGAAATAAAACATCGGCGTAGTGGTTAAATTGATGTCTATTACATCAACTCCTTGGTCGCGAATTCCTTCGCAAAGAACCTTAAATAAATCTTCCGAAGAAAGACGATTATCACGACCGACAACAATCTCTTTTGCTTTCAAAAATTCGGCCGTAGCACAACCGATTTTATAGGCAATGTCTTCGTTTATTTCGCCAGGATAAATACCGCGTATATCGTATGCCTTAAAAATTTTATCCAGATTGTCCATACAGATTTATTATAGCATATTTTGTTATTTTTAAAATTTTAAATTTATTTAATTTTTAATTTATGATATAATTTATTTATCTCCCCTTTTTGTCTCGATCGAGATAAAAGGGTAAAAATACTAATTAGTAAAGTTAATGAATACACAAATATATGAAAATTAAACTTCCTTTTACTGAAAAATTCCTTTGGGATATATGGAAATTAATAGAAGCCAAAGATAAATTAATGGATTCTGTATTGTCTAACAAATGGCATGGAATTAAAGACCCTTTCGAAATGATTTGGCCTGATTTTTATAAAGTAAAAGATATTTATTGGGAACAATATAAAGATAAAAAGAAAAGAGAAAGATTTACAAATTTTCTTTATAAACTACAAAAAAATGGTTGCCTCAAAAAATTAACAGTCAAAGATAAAACAGCTATTATGTTAACACCAAAAGGAATAGAAAGGGTATTTACTATAAACTTAAAAACAATTGATAAAAAATTGCGAAATGACAGAAAATGGCATATGGTCTTATTTGATATTCCAGAAAACAAAAGAAAGGAAAGAGATTTATTCAGAAAATCTTTACAATATTTGGGCTATAAAAAATTACAAAAAAGCATTTGGGTTTGCCCGTATGATGTTCAAAAGGAAACAAAAGAATTAATAAAAAGATTTAATTTAAAAGAATTCACAGAGTTATTATTGGTTAAAAAAATCGGTCTCGGCTAAAATTAAATCCGGGAAATTTATCCCCTTTTTGTCTCGATCGTAAAAATTAGGGGATATATCTGGATTTATAAAATTATAAGTAAAAGCTTGACAAAAAGATTTGGTGAAAGAATGAACCCTCAAAAATAAGCCCGCCGGCACCAGAAACCCAATGAAACTAATCAAAGAATTAGTCATTGGGTTCTTTTTTATTTTCAAATCAATAATTCATGTTATAATGAATTTGTATGAGTTTCTCGGTGGGTATAATTGGATTGCCAAACGTGGGAAAATCCACGCTTTTTAAAGCCTTAACCCAACAAGAGGTTGATATTTCCAATTATCCTTTTTGTACCATTGACCCGAACGTAGGCGTGGTTCAGGTGCCCGATGAACGACTTAATAAAATTGCCGAGATAGTCAAGCCTCAAAAAACAACACCGACAATCATTGAATTCGTCGACATTGCCGGCCTGGTCAAGGGCGCGCACAAAGGCGAGGGATTGGGCAATCAATTTTTAGCCCATATCAGAGAGGTTGATGCTATCGCCCACGTCGTCCGCTCCTTTGAAGCCAGCGATATAAAACACATCGAAAATACCCTTGATGTTCAACGGGATATTGATATTGTAAATACGGAATTAATAATGAAAGATCTGGAAACCATGAACAAGTATTTAGAAAAAATAGAGAAACCCGCCGCAACCCGCCAAGATGTTCCAACTTCTGGCGGGAAGCCCGCCAGCAACGCTTCGCGTAGCGATGCGGGCTGGCAGGCGGGCCCGCCTAAATCCGAAAGTTTTGGCGGGGATGCCAAAAAAGAACTTGAAATACTTAAAAAAATCAAAAAATGCCTAAATGACGGAAAAATGATTTCACAAATCGATTTGGATGAAAAATGGAAAGAATCAATTAAGCATCTCGGTTTTCTAACCATCAAGCCGGTTATTTATCTGATTAACAGCCGGGGAACAGATAAGGAATTGGAAATGCTGAAATCGCTTCCCGAAAACACCATTCCTCTGGATCTAAAAATGGAACTGGAGCTGTCCGAGCTTTCGTCCGAAGAATTGGAAGAGCTTAAGCTAAAACCCAGAATCGATGTTTTGATTAAAACCTGCTATAAAATCCTTGATTTGATTACTTTCTATACTATTAAGGGCGGTGAGGAATGTCGAGCCTGGACAGCCAAACAAGGAACTGTTGCGCCTCGGGCAGGCGGAATCGTCCATACGGATTTTGAAAATAAATTCATCAGAGCGGAGGTGATAAACTATAAGGACCTGCTTGAATGCGGAAGCTGGAATCAAGCCAGAGCAAAAGGATTGATTGGCACCAAGGGAAAAAATTACGTAGTTAAAGATGGGGATATAATCGAGTTCAAAATATAACTTGCCAAATTGAATTTATTCTGCTAAGATAATATGACTATGGATGAAACCCAAAAACAATATGAGATAATTTTCATTCTTTCTCCGAAATTGGAAGGAGCTGATTTGGATAAAGTCAAAAATGAAATCAATGAGGCGATAAACAAACTCAATGGCACAATCAGCTTCAAGGAATCGGAAAAAAGAACCCTCGCTTATCCCATCAACAAACAAGGACAGGGAATTTTTGTTATTACAGAAGTTGCGATTTCCCCCGAAAACATAAACAATCTTTCCAAGGAGTTAAGACTTAATAAACAAATTTTAAGACATCTGATAAATCAATTGGAGCTTACCAAATCGGAAACCGTAAAAGCAACCAAAAAACTTATGCCGATTAAAAAGAAACTGATTACGGAAAAAAGAATACCATCCCACGCGAAAGCATCCGGCAGCGCTCTGGAAGAAATCGACAAAAAATTAGACGAATTAATAGACAAAATTTAACATAGAAGCAGATAAACGCGGATAGCAACGCAGATTTACGCAGAATTTTCCGCGTTATTCCGCGTAGTTATCTGCGTGAATCCGCTTCTACAAAGTATGAATTTAAATAAAGTTTTTTTAATAGGCAATTTAACCAGAGACCCAGAATCAAGAACCCTTCCAAGGGGTCAGAGCGTTTCTAATTTTGGTTTGGCAACGAACAGAATGTGGACTGATTCTGAAAGCAAAGAGAAAAAACAGCAAACGGAATTCCACAACATTGTGGCTTTCGGTAAATTGGCCGACATTTGTAATCAATACCTAACCAAAGGAAGCTTGGTAATGGTCGAGGGACGACTGCAAACACGCAGTTGGCAGGGTCAAAACGGAGAAACGAAATACAGAACGGAAATAGTGGCGGAAAGACTGCAAATGGGACCGAAGACGGCTCAGAAAAAAGAAGAAAAAACAGCGGAAGCAGCCGAACCGAAAACCGAGAAACTTGAAGAAATTCAGGTGGAAGAAGAACCGCCGGCTGACGAAATCAAAACAGAAGATATACCATTCTAAAATTTCTAAATCCTAATTTCTAATTTCTAAACAAATGAAAGATTGCTATTTTTGTAAAAGAAATATAAAGAAAATTGATTACAAAGACATTGAATTATTGTCTAAATTTTTAGACCCCCTGGGTAAAATAAAACCCCGCCGACAAAGCAAGGTTTGCGCCAAACATCAGCGTAAATTATCAAAAACAATCAAAAAAGCCCGCATTCTGGGCCTATTGCCGTTTACTACCCGCTAATTTGTAGATATCGCTTAAAATTTGTTTTGCGATTTTGGGATTTTCCCTTAGATATAACTTGGCCTTTTCCAAGCCTGCGCCAAGTTTTTCATTTCCGTAGCTTAAAGTAGCCGCGGATTTTTTTATGACTCCGTATTTTAATCCGGTATTTATAATATCGGCTTCGTAAGAAATTCCTTCGTTGAACATAATGTCAAATTCCGCGGTTTGAAACGGCGCGGCAACTTTGTTTTTCACGACTTTCGCCTTTATCCTATTACCGATTGATTCCTCGCCTCTCTTGATTTGGGCGGTCCTTTTGAGTTCAATTCTTACTGAAGAATAAAATTTCAATGCCTTGCCGCCTGGGGTTGTCTCGGGATTACCAAACATTATTCCAATCCTCATTCTGATTTGATTGATGAAAATAACAATACAATTGTACTTGGCAATTTGTGAACCCAGTTTTCTTAATGCCTGAGACATCAAACGAGCTTGAAGACCAATAAATTGATCACCTATCTCGCCTTCGATCTCTGCTCGTGGCGTTAAAGCGGCAACAGAATCAACCACAATTACATCAACAATACCTGATTTAACCAATGATTCAACAATTTGGAGGGCTTGCTCTCCGCTATCGGGCTGGGAAATTAACAAATCATTAACTCTTACTCCGATTCTCTTGCCGTATTCCGGGTCTAAAGCGTGCTCAGCATCAACATAAGCCGCCACTCCGCCTTTCTTCTGGGCCTCGGCTGTAATGTGTAAAGCCAAAGTGGTCTTACCCGAGCTTTCGGCACCGAAAATTTCAACAATTCTACCCCTGGGCATTCCGCCTACTCCCAAAGCAATATCCAAAGAAATCGAACCAGTGGGAATAACGTCAACGTCAACCCTTCTGGCCTCGCCTAATTTCATAATTGAACCCTCGCCAAATCTTTCTTTGAGTTCGGAAACCGTTTCTTCCAGAATTTTTGATTTATCAACGACTTTTTCCTTCGTTTGTTTTTGTTTTGTCATAGTTTTACTGATTAAAAATTATTCTTCTGATTATTATGTTAGTTTTTCCGAAGCGATTTTTCGCTTCGATTTTTATATTGTTTATGCCATTGGAAAGTTCTATTTCCTTCCTGAAATTACCCTCTTTATCAATATAAACTTCCAGGTCTTTTATTGTCAAATAGGCAAACGGACTGGTCTTGCCGATAATTTCGATGCTTTGCTGGTTGGTGGTGATGTCGGTTGGCGGCTGACTAACTTCCAAATATGGCGGCTTAATTAAGAAACATATTTCTTTCCAAAAATACCCGAGTACCAAAATTAAAAACAAAATAAAAATAACCAAGATAATCCTCTTCGGAGTTATTGCCAATCTCCTCCTTTTCACCAACGGTTCAATGGGTTTATCTTTTAATTCCAGCTTTATTTTCTGCATAAATTTTAAAATTCATCCTTTTCTTCTGTTTCTTCCTCGTTTTCTTCATCTTCTTCTACTGGCGGAGTCGGGATTTCATCCAAATCATCAGTATCCTTTTCCACGTTTTCCTTAACGGTTTCGTCCAATTCACCCAATTCCTCTTCTTCTCCTTTTCTTTTTACCAAAACCTCACGCGGTTTGGCGCCATCAGCCGGACCGATTAATCCTTCTTGTTCAAGCATATCCAATAAACTGGCGGCTCGGGCATAGCCGATTCTGAATCTCCTTTGCAGATATGAAGCCGAGGCCTTGTTGGTTTGAATTACCAATTGCTTGACTTCTTCTAATAATGGATCATCCCAAGCCAGAGTTTGTCCTTCAAAACTCCTCTGCTCTTCCGGCTCGGGAATAATTTCTTCATACTCAATCTCACCAGCTTCTTTTCTTAAAAATTTAACCACATTCCTAATTTCTTTCTCAGACATGTAGACCCCTTGGATTCTTTTTGGTTTTCCTACATCGCCAGCTAAGAATAACATATCGCCATTGCCCAAAAGCCGTTCTGCCCCCATCATATCTAAAATTGTTCGGGAATCAACCTGGGAAGCCACTTGTAAGGCAATTCGGGAAGTAATATTGGCTTTAATTAAACCAGTAATAATCTCAACTGATGGTCTTTGAGTGGAAACTACCAAATGAAGACCAACAGCCCGCGACATCTGAGCCAAACGGACAATTGCCCATTCTACTTCTTTACCATAGGCAGCCATTATATCTGCCAACTCATCAACAATAATTATAATATAGGGCAAGATGTTTTGGGGCGAGACTTTGGCTATTTTTTCATTATAAGAAGCCAGGTCTTTGGCTCCAACATCAGCCAGCTTCTTATATCTTTCTTCCATTTCTTTAATTGCCCATTTAAAAGCATTGAGAACTTTATTTAACTCCACAATCACCGGAGTAAGTAAATGAGGAATGCCGTTGTAAAAAGGAAGTTCCACTCTCTTGGGGTCAATCAAAATAAATTTTAATTCCCAAGGAGATTTTTGATAAAGTAAACTAATAATTAAACTGTGAATACAAATACTTTTACCGCTGCCCGTGGCACCGGCAATTAATAAATGAGGCATTTTAACCAAATTAGCCCAAACCGGATTGCCAGCCACGTCTCTTCCTAAAACCATATTTATATAGTGTCCATCTTTTTTATAATCATAGCCGGATAATAGGTCACGTAAACGAACCAAGGTTTTTGTTTTATTTGGAATTTCTATACCAACCAAAGAACGACCAGGAATTGGAGCTTCAATTCTAATTGGATGAGCAGCTAAAGCTAAAGATATATCTCGATGAAGGGTGGTAATCTTGGAAAGTTTTACTCCGCCAGCCGGCCGTAAGGTATATTGAGTAACGGTTGGACCAACATTGACCTCCCCCATTTCCACCGGGATACCAAAATTCTCTAGGGTTTTCTCAATAATACTCATATTAGTTTTAATATCTCCGCTGGCTGGATAACCTTTATCTGCTTCTAATAATTCAAGCGGCGGGAAAGTATAATCTTTAATACCCGGACCAGAAATAGTTAACAATTCTTCTTCCTTGCCCGTTTTCTCTTTTTCTTCTAATTCTTTTGTCTCAGAACCAGGTCTTCCCAATATTCCTTTCACAAAACGAGCTACTCTTTTTTCATGACTGGGCAGGCCTTTAATTTCTTTAGACATCTTTTCCGTTGGCACCCCCTCTTCCTCTAATTCTTCTTTGGGTAACTTCCTTAAAGGAATATTAAAAGCAACTAAAACAGAAATTAGAAGAGCAGCTCCGAACACAACCAAACTCACCCAGAAACCAAAAATTTTTAAAAACGGCCAACTGATTAAATAGCCAAACCAACCGGCTCTGTATTGTTCGCCATTGGGAAATATAATTTGAACCAGAGCTAAAAAGCTTAAAATAAAAAGAAACATTCCCAATAAAGTGGAAAGATAAACGTTTCTATGGATTTCCTTTAAAATCGCGATACCAGCAGCAATAAAAGCCAAAGGAATAAGCCAAAGACACGAACCAAAAACAAACCTGGAACCCTTTAAAAGATACTCGCCCAAAAAACCGCCTATGCCCTGAAAACTCAATATGAAAATCACCGCTAAAGTAATTAAAATTACCACCGCTACTCCTCTTTTGGTTTCCGGATGAATATTCAGCTTCGGCTTCTTCTTTTCCTTATCCTCGTATTTCTTTAATTTTTTCTTCAGTTTCTTCAGCTTCTTTTTACTCATATTACTCATACAACTAATTATATCATAAATCTTGAGGAAATAAAAAATGCCCCCGACTGCGGGGGCAACGAATAATCTATTCTTTTTCTTTCCGCTCCATTCTTTCTCTAAATCCTGTTCCAGCTGGAATCAGTTTTCCGATAATCACATTTTCTTTCAATCCGCGCAGAGAATCCAATTTTCCTTCGGTAGCGGCTTTGATTAAAATTCTTACGGTTTCCTGGAAAGAAGCAGCGGATAAGAAACTCTCGGTGCTTAAGGCAACCTTGGTAATTCCCAAAATTAAAGGCTGACAAGTAGCCTGCTTTTTGCCCTGTTTTTTGATTCTGTCATTTTCTTGCAAAAATATATCTTTTTCCAAAATGGCTCCGGCTAAAAGATTGGTATCACCGGGGTCTTTGACTCTTAAACGAGAAAACATCTGGTGAATGATTATTTCAATGTGTTTGTCGTTCAAACCGCCTCCCTGGGTACTATAAATCTTCTGAACTTCTTTGATAACATAGCGTTGAACCGCCTCTTTGTCAGCCAATTTAAACATCTCCTTCAAATCAACCGGACCTTCGCAAATCTGTTGACCGCGGGTGACTGAATCGCCTTTTTGAACCCAGATGCCTGTCTGTGGAGAAATTACGTATTCCTTAATTGCTTTTTTTCTTCTCTTTTTCTTATCTTCTATCCAGCCCTGAATTTTAATTACCTTCTGACCGCCTTTTTCCTTGATGCTTACAATCTTGCCGGTTAATTCAGAAACCGCGGCCTTGCCTCTGGGAACACGGGCTTCAAAAATTTCTTCTACCCGGGGCAAACCTTGAGTAATGTCGGCACCACCCGCCACACCACCGGTATGAAAAGTTCTCAGGGTCAACTGGGTTCCGGGCTCACCTATGGCCTGAGCAGAAACAATTCCTACTGCCTCACCCAAATTAATCAGTTTATTTCTTCCCAAATCATAACCATAACACATTCTACAAATTCCAAATCTGGTCTTGCAGGTAATTGGAGAACGAACAAGTAATTTATCTATGCCCAAAGCCTCCAGTTCCCGGGCCTTAACTTTGTTAATTAATTCGTTTCTTTTCAAAATAACCTTCCTGCTCTTCGGATTTTTAACCTCTTGTAAGCTGACCCGGCCGGTAATTCTTTCGACTAAGGAAATTCCTAAATCTTCAAGGTCGCGTTTATAAATCATAATCCCTTCCCTATCCTTACAGTCATCTTCTGAGATTACCACGTCTTGAGCCACATCCACCAAACGACGGGTCAAATAACCAGCACTGGCTGTTTTTAAGGCAGTATCGGCTAATCCTTTTCTTCCGCCGTGAGTAGAAATAAAGTATTCCAAAACATTAAATCCTTCTTTCAGGCTGCTGATTACCGGCAGTTCGATAACTTCGGAAGCGGGATTAATCACCAAACCTCTCATTCCCACCAATTGAGTGGCAATACTCCAGGAGCCGCGAGCGCCGGAAGAAAATATCATATTTACCGGACCGTGAGGATCAAGCGCCTTGGGTACCAAATCCGATATTTTGTTTTTGATGCTTGCCCAAATTTCAATAGATTTGGTTTTGCGTTCTACCCTGGTCAAAAGTCCTTCCTGGTATTGTTTCCTCACCTCATCTATTTCTTTCTGGGCTTTTTCTATAATTTGGTATTTTTCAGCCGGTGTAGTCAAATCATCCATGCCCCAACTAATACCTGACTTGGTGGCATATTCAAATCCCAAATTTTTTATTTTGTCTAAAAATTCCTGAGCTTTTTCCGTACCCAAAAGACCGATAGCTTCTTCAGTAACGCTTTTTAACTGCTTGGCATTCAATTCTTTATTTGTAAATTCCATTCCTTCGGGAAGAATGGAGTTAAAAATAATTCTTCCTGTCGACGTTTCAATCAGGGTCTTTTCTTTGTCTCTGGCAGGAATCTTTATCTTCGCTTGCAAATCGATTATACCGGATTGATAGGCAAATATTGCTTCGTCGCCATCTCCAAATACTTTGCCCTCTCCCTTTAGTCCCTCCTGGATTTTAGTCATAAAATAGCAACCCAAAATCATATCCTCGGTGGGATAAACGATTGCTTCTCCGGTTGCCGGCTTAAACAAATTGACCACTGAAGCCATAATTTCGCGACTTTCTCTTTGGGCGTTTTCCGATAACGGCAAATGGACTGCCATTTGGTCTCCGTCGAAGTCAGCATTAAAGGCCTTACAAACCATGGGGTGAATTTGGATAGCCAAACCTTCGATTAAAACCGGCCTGAAAGCCTGAACTCCCAAACGATGAAGGGTGGGGGCACGATTCAAAAGTACGTGATATCTTTCAATAACTTCTTCCAATATTGCCCAAACCTCATTTACTCCTTCTTCAATCAATCTTCTGGCTCCGCGAATATTATAAACCAGTTCCCTCTCAATCAGTTTATTGATTACAAAGGGCTTGAAAAGTTCCAAAGCCATTATCTTGGGAATGCCGCACTGATAAAGTTTCAATTCCGGACCAACCACAATTACCGAACGACCGGAATAATCAACTCTTTTCCCCAGCAGATTCTGGCGGAAACGACCCTGTTTTCCCCTGAGCATATCGGCCAATGATTTCAACTGCCTTCGCTGACCAGTGGTTGCCATCACTGCTTTCTGGCCTCGGCGGGCGGCATTGTCAATCAAAGCATCAACCGCTTCCTGCAACATTCTTTTCTCGTTACGGCAAATTACCTCCGGCGCGTTCAGTTCCAACAATCTCTTAAGTCGATTATTTCTGTTGATTACCCTGCGATAAAGATCGTTAACGTCGGACGTAGCGAATCTCCCACCATCTAACTGCACCATCGGCCTTAAATCCGGAGGCATAATCGGCAAAATTGTTAAAAACATCCACTCGGGCCTGATGCCGGCTCTTTTTAATCCATTTAGCAATCTAAGACGAGCTAAAATTTTCTTTTTCTGTCCGGGAGGGATTCTTTTCAGTTCTTCTCCTAATTCATTTATCAGTTTATCCAAATCAATTTCTTTCAAAATTTCTCTGATTGCTTCGGCTCCGATTCCTGCCGAAAAAACCTCACTGTATTTCTGGGAAAGCTGCTGAAAAGTAAGCTCGGAAATAATCTCCATTTTTTTTATCTTACTTAACTCGTCCCTGGCACAGTCACGGGCCAATTTTAATTCTTTCCGCGCTTCCCTACCTCTGATGGTCTTTAACTTCGTTTTGTATTCTTTTTCGATTTCCTTAAACACTTTTTGCCGAGCGGTCTCGTCAACCTTGGTAACAATGTAAGCGGCAAAGTAGATTACTTTTTCCAGTTTCTGGACCGAAATGTTCAGTATCAGACCGATTCTCGACGGCACTCCGCGCAGAAACCAGATATGAGAAACCGGCACCGCTAATTTAATATGTCCCATTCTCTCTCGTCTGACGATAGACCTAGTAACCTCAACTCCACAGCGGTCGCAGATTACTCCCTTATAACGGATTCGACGGTATTTACCGCAATAACACTCCCAGTCCTTTTCCGGGCCAAAAATCGCCTCGGAAAACAAACCGTCTTTTTCCGCACGCTGAGTTCGGTAATTAATGGTTTCCGGCTTGGTTACTTCGCCATAAGACCATGACAAAATTTCTTCAGGGCTGGCCAATTTCAACTGAAGAGCATCGAAATCTTCCGGTTTTTTTAACTCGTCAAATATCATAAACTTAGGTTTTATTTTTTTTCACTTTGGGCTGGACAGATAAAGCTTTTTCCTCCTTTTTTACGGGATCAATGGAAAATCCCAAAGATTTCAATTCACTGACCAAAACATTAAAGGAAGAAGGGATATTGGGAGCATGAATTGGTCTGCCTTTTATAATCGAGTCATAGGCATTGGCTCGGCCAACCACGTCGTCGGATTTAATGGTTAACATTTCCTGTAAAGAATAAGCTGCGCCGTAACCTTCAAGAGCCCAAACTTCCATTTCCCCGAATCTCTGACCGCCGAATTGAGCCTTGCCCCCTAAGGGCTGCTGGGTGATTAAAGAGTAGGGACCGATGGAACGCATATGGATTTTATCCTCAACCAAATGATTTAATTTCATCATGTAAATATAGCCAACAGTCACCGGTTGAATAAATTTTTCGCCTGTCCGGCCGTCGTAAAGAAAAACTTTTCCAGTTTCGGGCAAATCAGCTTTTTTGAGCTCTTGTTTGATTTCCTCTTCGGTTACCCCGGAAAACGGGGGACTGTAAGCCCGATAACCAAGTTTATTTGCTGCCCAGCCCAAATGGGTTTCCAAAATCTGGCCAACATTCATACGTGAAGCCACGCCCAAAGGATTAAGAATAATGTCAACCGGCGTACCATCTTCGAGATGAGGCATATCTTCTTCTGGTAAAATTTTGGAAATCACTCCCTTATTTCCGTGACGACCAGCCAGCTTATCTCCCACTGCTACTTTTCTGAATTGAGCTACCTCTACCTGAATTGCCTTGATTACTCCGGCCATAAGTTTGTCTCCTTTTTCCCGGGAGAAAATTTTAATCCCCACTACCCGACCTCTTTTGCCGTGCGGCAACCTTAGAGACGTATCCTTAATATCTCTGGCTTTATCGCCAAAAATAGCTCTCAGAAGCCGCTCTTCGGCAGTCAAATCACTCTCCCCTTTGGGAGAAATTTTACCCACCAAGATATCATCCTGACCCATTTCGGCTCCGATTCTGATAATCCCTTCTTCATCCAAATCTTTCAGACGATTTTCTCCGACATTGGGAATATCCGCCGTAGTTGTTTCCGGACCTAGCTTCGTATCTCTTACCTCGCAGATGAATTCTTCAATGTGAACGGAGGAAAAGTAATCGTTTTTTACCAATCTTTCCGAAAGAATAATGGCATCCTCAAAATTGGCTCCGGACCAAGACATAAAAGCTACCAAAACATTTTGACCCAGGGCCAACTCACCGTCATCGGTTGAAGAACTATCAGCAAGGATATCGCCTTTTTTAACCTTTTGTCCTTTTTTAACTATCGGTCGCTGGGTGATACAAGTATAATCGTTTGAACGCAAGAAATTATGAAGATTAATCGTTTTGACCCTGCCCGAAGAAGAAAGAACAATTTGCGAAGCGTCTACCGCTCTGATTGTGCCGTTATCCTCGGCTACAACTACCTGACCGGAATCTTTGGCTGCTTTGGCTTCAATACCCGTTCCGACCAAAGGAGCTTCGGGATTAACCAAGGGTACAGCCTGACGTTGCATATTCGAACCCATCAAAGCCCGGTTGGAATCATCGTGTTCAACAAAAGGAATCAAGGCCGTGGCGATACTGATGAACTGATAAGGAGAAACATCGATAAAATCAATCTTTTCCCTATCCACTATGCCCGGCTCACCATGAATTCTGGCTTCCACTCTTTTGTCTTTAATTCTTTTATTGATATCCAAAGAGACTCCGGCATGAGCAATATTGTATTTTTCTTCTTCAAATGCATCAAGATAAACAATTTCATTGGTCACCAGACCTTTCTTTACTCTTCGATAAGGAGTTTCAATAAATCCGTAAGGATTAATGCGGGCATAAGAAGCCAAATGTCCAACCAAACCGATATTCGGACCTTCGGGCGTCTCTATCGGACAAATCCGGCCATAGTGGCTGGGATGGACATCCCGAACCTCAAAACCCGCTCGTTCCTTGGTTAAACCGCCCGGACCCATGGCTGAAAGACGCCGCTTGTGTTCCAACTCGGATAAAGGATTAATCTGGTTCATAAACTGGGAAAGCTGGGAGGATGTAAAAAATTCTTTAACCACGGCCATCAAGGGACGAGAGTTCATAAGTTGAGCCGGCTGAAGATTATATATGTCCAGGGTGCTCATTCTGTCTCGAATAATTCTTTCCAGACGCGCCAAACCCACCCTCATCTTGTTTTGTAAAAGTTCGCCCAAAGCCCTTACTCGTCTGTTTCCCAAATGGTCAATATCGTCGCCGAGGGTTTCTGGGTCATTATTTAATTTAATAATTTCTTTGATTATTAAAACCAAATCTTCTTTTCTTAAGATTCTGTTTTCTTTATTCAAAAGAGTTTTAATGCCCAAACGTTGATTGAGTTTATAGCGCCCGACTTCCGACAAATCGTATCGCTCGAAATTATTAAACATATTTCCGATTAACTGTTTGGCATTGTCTATGGCAGCCAGATCTCCGGGTCTAATTCTTTTATAAATCTCAATCCAGGCCTCGTCCTGATTTTTGGAAGGATCGCGGTCAAGGGTTTCTTTTATGTATTGAATCTCGCCATTATCAACGTCTTTGAATTCCTTTAAAATATCTTCGTTTTTCGACAATCCGAAAATGCGAAACAAGGCAGTAACCGGGATTTTTCTTTTGCGGTCAATCCTGACCACGATTGAACCGTTATATTCCGTTTCAAATTCAAGCCAGGCTCCGCGATTGGGAATAATCTTGGCACCGTGCAATTTTCTTCCCCTCATGTAGCCCGTAGTAAAAAAGACTCCCGCTGAACGAATCAGCTGGGAGATAACCACTCTTTCCACGCCGTTTAAAATAAAAGTTCCCCGTGGAGTAATCAGGGGCATATCGGTCAAAAAAACTTCCTGTTCTTTTGTCTCGTTGGCTTTCTTGTTAACCAACTTTAATTTAACCCTTAAAGGGGCCTCATAAGAAAGGCCGTCTTTCTTGGCTCTTAATTCGTCGCACTTTGGCTCATCGAGATAATAATCGCCAAAAGATAAAGCCAGGTCCTTTCCGCCATAATCGCGAATCGGAGAAATCTCATCAAATAATTCCCGCAATCCCTTTTTAAAAAACTGATTATAGCTGTTGAGTTGGATTTCGACGAGGTTAGGAAGAGGAAGTAAGTGCTTTGGATACTTTGAAAAATACTTAATTTTTGCCATAAGAAAAGAAAGATACCCAAAACTTGGGCTTTTTAAAGCTTTACTATTCAATTTATCTAAACCAGTAAGTCAAAAAAAGTTTTTTCTAGAGATCAAGGCTGAGGGCTTTGGTGATTGCTGAAACAATCCTTGTTGATGTTAGCCCCGCCCCTTTATCAATCTCTAATTTTATATTCTTTAAAGACTCTAATTCTATTTTATTCCTTTTTAACAGCTTGTCAAGCGTTAATAATAAATTATCGGTATCCCGGACAAAAGCTACGCATTTTGACGGGCCCGCCTGCTTGCGGAGCTTGCGGCGGGTTTTCAAAACAATCTCAATCCCCGACCTGCCTCGCGTCGACCCTCCGCGAGTCGAGGTGGGCCGTCCGTGTTCTTTGGCTGGTTTGATTTTAAAAATCAGTTGCATAATAAATTCAGTTTAACAAAAAATTTTATTTTGGGCAAATAAAAAATCGGAGACCGAACCCGGTCTCCGATGAGGATGTTCAGTCACTGACTTTTTTGATCTTTCTTTATTCTGATATGACCGCTCTTTTAAAACGCTTCGGTTTTTCTTGTAGTTCTACCACCGTAATCTTTCCTCTCTCTTCAAAGCCCAGTTCAGGGTCATTATAATCAGCACGTCAACTTAAAGCATCTTTAATTCTCTGTGCGGTAGTGATTTGTTTCTCTGCCAATTTGCGACGATGAGGTACAATTGTTATCAGATCAGGCACCTCAATTAAAAATATTTTCATTTTTTCCTCCTTTGCCTCGCCTTGGGCGGGCTTTTTTGAATTTTTCTTTATCCTACGCCCTTAATAAAATCCTGTCAACCCCGTTACCAAATTTAGCGAAGGGTTTATTTTCTTTGAGACAATTTCTTCTCATCTTTTTCTCAAGGAATTTCCTATAATCTCTGAAGACCGTTGCGCAGCCGAGCCCTGTAAAGACAAAATAAAAAAAGCCAAATAATATTGGCTCGGCGAGCAACAGAAGCGCCTGTGTAAATACATTAAATAACCACTATACGGCGACTTCGTGGTCTGAAGAGGTTATAGGAAATTCCGCTCCCCTATTTACTTCTAATCGCAATACTCTGCACAATCCCAATGGTAATAAAACTAATCAATAAATTGCTTCCGCCGTAGCTGACAAAAGATAGGGAAATCCCGGCAATGGGCAGAATTCCTAAATTCATACCGACATTCACGGCGACGTGAAAAAGAAAAACAATTGCCGCGCCAACACAGAAAAGGCGGGCGAAATTATTAGTCGCGCTAAGCGCGATTTTTATAATTCTGAAAAATAGCAGAAAATAAAAACCGATAATCATAAACATTCCCACAAATCCCATCTCTTCGGCAACGGAAGCGAAAATAAAATCAGTATAACGATCGGGCAGAAAATTTAATTGACTTTGGGAACCATGACCCAATCCCCTGCCCCAAACCTGACCCGCGCCGATGGCAATGACCGACTGGATGCGATGATAACCGGAACCCAAGGGATCGAAATAGGGATTAATAAAACTGATTATTCTTTCTTTCTGATACGTTTTCAATACGGCGAACCAGGCAATAACAAAAATTATGGCGCCGATTAAAAATAAAATTAATAACTGCCTTAATTTGATTCCGGCAATAATCATTACTCCCAACCATAAAAATACCAAAACCATAGCCGACCCCAGATCGGGTTGAAAAAATACCAAAGCCACGGGAATCAACATATAAATTCCGGAGACAATAATATGGCGGATGCGATAAAGTTCAATATGGCGAAGAGAAAAATATTCGGCCAAAATCAAAATAAATATCAGCTTGGCAAATTCCACCGGTTCAAAATTTAAGGGACCCAGTCCGAACCAGCTCGTTGCTCCCCTGACCTGCTTGCCGAAAAGTAAAACCGCGGCCAAAAGTAAAACACTTACAACGTAAAGTATCAGCAAGAAAAAGGGGTGACTTCTGAAAATCCGATAATCCAAAAAAGCAAAAACGAGCATTAAAAAAAAGCCGCTGATGACAAAAATCAGTTGCTTGTAAAAATAAATCGAGTTGGGAGTATAAACTGTACTATAAATCGACAAAAGCCCGATGCCGCAAAGAATTATAACGCTAGCAACCACACCCCAGTCAAGTTTTTTAAGAAAATACAAAAACATACTTAATACTCCTTAAATTTCTCCTGGGTGCCGTGGCTCTTTATGAAAGTTTCGTCCAGAAAGATATTGGTATAAACTTTTATTTCCGAAGATGAAATCTCTTTATCTGCGTAAGGCCAATTTATTTCAAAATCCCGGGTCTCTCCCATTAAAAATGTTCTTATCTCGGTTTTGCCAACCGCAATAATCTTGTGATTCTCGTCAAAAAGCAAACCGACTACTTCAACTCTGTCTAAATTATAATTGCTTTTGTTTTCGATGGCACCGTAAAGATTATATTTTCCATCGATTATTCGGGGAGTTTCGTTCTTAACCCTTATTTGCAGCTCGCTGAAACCTGTCAATTTCTGCCAACTAATATCTTTTAAATCAAATTTCATAATACTTGGCGTCTGTGTTGGGTAAATTTTTTGTTCAACAATATATTTGGTTTCTTGGGGCAAAATATAAGTAGTTCCTTGTTTGGAGCCGATTAACTGATTGTTCGCGTTATAAAAAGTAAATTCATAAACCATTGATTCCACTCCCCAGTCGGCATTGGGATTTTTCACCTCAGCCACCAAATCAAAATTATCCGAAGTGGTGAGAATAAAATCATGGGAAACAATTTCCAATTCCTTGGGATGAGGGCAGGCGCCGCAAGGACCGCCGCAGTCAATTCCCGTTTCACCTTGATTTTGAATTCCGTCAAAACACGTGGGTTGTTCCGGTCTGATTATCAAATAAATCCCCAGTCCAATGGCCAGAAGAATAACCAGAAAAACGACAAGAATGGTAATTCGTTTCCTCAAACGTCTCATCATATAATTCTATTCTATCAAATTTTCAACAAAATAAAAATAGTCCCCGCAATGTAGGGGCTATTTTTCGTTGAATTCACTGTTCTGGCACCGACCTACTCTCGCGCCTGAGCACTACCATCGGCCTTGGGCTGTTTTACCCCAGAACCAATTCGCCTTCGGCGAATGGTACGGGGCATGCTTCTGAGTTCACCCTGTATTAAATAAGCAATCATCTCAACCATTATAAGAGAGCTACCTACTCTCGCGCCTAAGCACTACCATCGGCCCTGAGGAATTTCACTTCTGAGTTCGGAATGGGATCAGGTGGAGCATCCTCGGTGTGGCTCTCTTATAATAGCCACGATTTAAAAATTTGCTTATTTTAGTACAGGGTTCGGAATGCCTGCCCCGTAGTCAGCTTTGCTGTACTATCGGGGGGATCAGGTAGGACCAACCCGGTATGAGTACCAGAACAATGAATTCAACTTTTTAATGTCCACAAAATGTCAACCAATAAACAGGCTTAAATGATTTATTAGTACTTCTCGGCTACACACCTTGCGGTGCTTACACCTGAAGCCTATTAACCTTGTAGTCTTCAAGGAATCTATGATACCTAATCTTAAGAAGAGCTTCGCGCTTATATGCTTTCAGCGCTTATCTCTGCCGAACATAGCTACTCAGCAATGCCCTTGGCAGGGCAACTGATACACCAGAGGTTCGTTCATCCCGGTCCTCTCGTACTAGGGATGAGGTCTTTCAAGTATCCACGCCTACGGTAGATAGAGTCCAACCTGTCTCACGCATATTTATCACTTATTACTAAGTGTATGGACTATACCACTCCCCCCGACAAGTCGGGGGCAATCGACATATTAGTCCCGATATTAAATCGGGGCTCTCTTCCTTTCGGAATCAGTCTCTACGGGGCTAATAAATTATTTTCTTTCGTTTTTTAGAATAGTTCAATTCTCTGAATTTTTCTATTCTATTAGCCAGATTAACAAAATCTTTTTTGGTTTTAATTTTAGATTTCTTGTTCAGAATTTCCGACATTAGTTTTGCTTGTTTGATTTTTAATTGAAGATAAGGAATTGTATTTTTAAGAATAAACTTAATTCCGTTCTCGTCTCCAATAACCCATTCAATAATTCCATCATTTCTTCTGCGCAAATGTCCTAATCCGTAATATCTCTGAATCGCCTTAATTCTCTTTTCCTCTTTTTGAGATTGGAAAAAAGCAATTGTTGGCGCAATCTGAAATCCAAAACGATATGACTTATTTGGTTTAACACGTACATAAATGCTTCCATCTCCATCTAAGAAACCAGCCAAATAAGACCATTTGTTTTTGCTAATCGACATAGAAGAAAATATTTTACAGCTTCCCTCGGTATTATCCTATCATATTTACCCCGTTATTACGAAGTAATTTTCGGGGCGACAGGTTGAAAGTCAAGATAGGACTCCACCGATATGAGTCGATTTCTCATTCCGATATTACTATCGGAAGCCGCCAAACTCGCTAACAGAAACGAGTTTTCGCTGACGGTTTAAACCCAGCTCACGTACCCTTTTAATTGGCGAACAGCCAAACCCTTGGGACCTTCTTCAGCCCCAGGATAGGATGAGCCGACATCGAGGTGCCGAACAGGTGCGTCGATGTGGGCTCTCAGCACCTACCAGCCTGTTATCCCCGGGGTAGCTTTTGTCCGATGTCTTCCCCGATTCTATAATCCAGGGTCGGTTCACTAAGTTCTGCTTTCGCAACTGCGCGACATGCCCGTCTTGCAGTAAAGCCGGCTTTTGCCTTTACACTACCGCTCCGATTTCCATCCGGAGCTAGCCGACCTTGATAAACGCCTCCGTTACCTTTTAGGAGGCAAGCGCCCCACTTAAACTACCTAGCACTCACTGTTCCCCGACCTGGGTCGGGGTTAGAATTATCATTTTGAAAGATGGGTATTTCACGGTCGGCTCCACCCCGACCGAGGTCGGGGCCTCAAAGCCTCCCCACTATACTACGCATCCAAAACAATAAGCCAATGAGAACCTATAGTAAAGCTCCCGGGGTCTTTTCGTCTTACCGCAGGTAGTCGGCATCTTCACCGACACTGCATTTTCACCGGGCTCCTCGTTGAGACAGTTCCCCAGTCGTTACACTTTTCCTGCAGGACATAACTTACATGCCAAGGAATTTCGGTACCTTAGGACGATT
>Ga0210057_1001438_pt1 | contig 36209 bp, 36 predicted proteins | sample CryGeyCG2114_010_2_FD_183968 | JGI IMG/M metagenome (GOLD analysis project Ga0210057, IMG submission 183968) | Groundwater microbial communities from aquifer - Crystal Geyser CG10_big_fil_rev_8/21/14_0.10 (SPAdes) (version 2) | ecosystem: Environmental > Aquatic > Deep subsurface > Groundwater ... | reverse complement strand
CAAATTAATTGCCAAATCTAAATTTTCTTTTTGCTTCTCAGCTCTTATTGAACCATGCCCGGGCAAAAGCAAATCAAATTCAAGCTCTGACAAACGGAGCAGGCTATTGTAAAGCTCGATTTTACTTGAAGAAGGAAGATCATAACGACCTATAGAACCGTTGAAAAGCGTATCACCTGAAATAAGAATTTTATTTTTTTTGTCAAAAAATGAAACACCGCCTTTTGAATGCCCTGGAGTTTCAATAACAACAAAATTAAATTTTCCAAAAGAAAAAACCTGTTCAGGAGAATAAATATTTTTTATTTCAGGAAAAACGGATTCATGAAACCAATGCGATAAAGTAAATGAAACATTTTTTGAGTTCGATACAGATGCAGCAAAAGCAGACATCCATAACTCTGCATTTTCAAACAACGCAGAACCACCAATGTGGTCGGCATGCATATGAGTAAAAAGTACAACATCAATGTCACTTGGTTTCAGATTCAATTCAGCAAGTGATTTTACAATATTATCAGAATCTTTTTGTAATCCAGTATCGAAAATCGCATTATTGTTCCCTTTTACCAAATAAATGTTACAACTGCTTGTTTCGGAAATTAAAGCATACAATCCTGGAAAAACCTCTTTGAACATGAAATAAACTGCATTGCGTAACAAATTTAACCATTAGCAAAAATGACAAAAAAACAGGATTCAACTGAATGGTATTTTATTCTTTAGGTTCTTTTCCTTTTTATAGCGTGAAAAAAAATGAATGTTGTAAATGATGTGAATGAAGCAATAGCCCTAATTTCCTCGGCATCGGGAAAAGCGCAGGAAGAAGTAAAATCACTTATAGAGGCAAAAAAAGAGAAATTTTCCGGACTTTTAACCGATTCTGGTGCAACGTTTATGATTGCAAAAGAACTCGGAGTAAAATTGGAAAAAAACACTAATGAAACAATGAAAATTTCAGAATTAAAAGATGGAATGAACAATATTGATGTGATTGCAAGACTCAAAACATGCTATGCCCCAAAACAATTTGAAAAAAACGGGAAAAAAGGCAAGCTACAAAGCATAATGTTATGGGACAATACAGGAGAAATAAGAGCAACATTATGGCATAAGGATGTTGACAAATTTTCAGAAATGAACATAATTGCAGGAGACTGTATAAGGCTGAATAACTGTTCAGTATCATCATACAATGAAAAACCACAACTGAATCTCAATTACAATAGTTCGTTTGCAAAAGAAGAAAATTCAGAAATACCTGAAATCGGAAAAAAGAAAACAGAGTTATCCGATCTTGATACTGGAATGAATGGCCTTGTTGTTGAAGTCACACTAAAAAAAGTTTTTCCTGTAAGGGAATTTGAAAATGACAGAGGAAAAGGAAAAGTACTAAATTTCATAATAAACCAAGGAATGGAAGAAACAAGGGCAACTGCATGGAATGAAATGGCTGATGAAATTGAAGGGTTTGCAGAAGGAGACAAAATAAGAATTGAGGGAGCCTACACAAAAGAAGGCATGAATGGTATAGAACTGCATTTGGGGTGGAGCACAAGGATATTTAAAATGGAAAATGGAGATTAGGCCGCCTGTTCATGTAACTTAGATTTGCGTCTCCTCTGGACTTTCATTAGGAGTTCATGCTCTTTGCCCCTGACAATTTTCAATTCCTCTGCCATGCGCAATTTTTCTTCCTTCGATTCGGCGATTCTTATACGACCCATCAGTTCTACTTTATCATTTCTTGTCCTAAATAATTCCGTCTCTAAAGTAGACATTGTGGAAACGGACCTTACCGGACGCTCTTTTAAGTCAAGGGTAATTACATGTGCGAGGGTTTTGGCACCTTCTCTGCGACGGGTATTTTCCGCAATTTGCGCCCCCATTTGGGTATACGCCCTAAGGAGGTCAAACAGTTTTATTCTTTCCTTAACAAGTTCTTCCCTATGCCTCTTTGGAGGCATGGATTTCAAAACACCATCTATACTTTTTATTTCATTCCTTAAATCATTCATCTTTTTTCTTATTTGAGGCGGAGTAAGCCGGGCAGCATCCGGAATCACAGGCTTATTGAGATAAAGGGAATCAACAACTTTTTTCTGGCCTACCACGCGAGAATGATTTCCGGAAAATAGTTCTTCGCGATAGTTTTTTTCTGCAATACTGATGGCGGCACGCCTAAGAGTCCCATCGTCAAGAACATCCCTCTTTTTTATGGTTTTATTGTGTTCGGCAAGCTGGATTTCCAGTTCATCAAGATTTTTGGCTTTCCCTAAATTAACGGGTTCCCTCTTTTTCCTGAACAGGTTGCTGAGCCGGCCACCAATTGTAAAAATATTGCGTATTTTCTTCCCAAAAGGCATATATAAAAATGGGGATTCGGTAATTTAAAGTTTTCCCGCACCGGCAATCTACCCTAAAACCATTTATAAAGGAAAGAACAATACTCTTATTGGAAACATTCGCACCTAGGGGAGTATTTCTTTGCCAGAGAAAATCCCAGAATGTGCAAAGAATGTAGGAGGAATTCAAAATGGCTAAATCAATAACAACAATAGAAGACCTGCCCGGAGTGGGTCCATCAGCAGCAGAAAAATTACATGCCGCAGGATACAGCACATTAGAAAGCATGGCAGTTGCTTCCCCAAAAGAACTTACTGAAATAGCAGGTTTAGGAGATGGAACCGCGGACAAAGCAATCAAGGCAGCAAGAGATGCACTTGAAATGGGTTTTGAATCAGCAGATAAACTTGCGGAAAAAAGAAAACTTGTGGGAAAAATAACCACCGGAAGCACCGAAGTTGACAAAATGATTGGCGGAGGAATTGAAACCCAGAGCATAACCGAAATTTATGGAAAATTCGCATCAGGAAAAACACAATGGTGTTTCCAAACAGCGGTTACAGTACAAATGTCACTTGAAAATGGAGGCTTGGAAGGATCATGCCTTTACATTGATTCTGAAAACAGTTTCAGACCAGAAAGAGTAATTGCAATAGCCGAAGCTCATGGAATGGACCCTGAAGTAGTATTGAAAAATATTTTTGTTGCAAGAGCATACAACTCAGACCATCAAATGCTTCTTGCAGAAAAAGCAGAAAAAATGGTTAAGGAAAAAAATGTGAAACTAGTTATAGTTGATTCTCTTATGGCACAGTTCAGAGCGGAATTTGTTGGCAGGGGAACACTTGCTGAAAGACAGCAAAAACTCAACCAGCATATGAGAGTTTTGCAAAAACTTGCAGAAATGAAAAATGTTGCGGTTCTTGTAACAAACCAAGTAATGGAAAGACCTGACATAATGTTTGGTGATCCAACTGCTCCGGTTGGCGGAAATATTGTTGCACATGCATCAAAAACAAGAATCTATCTAAGGAAAAGCAAGGAAGATAAAAGGGTTGCAAAACTTGTTGATAGTCCTTCGCTTCCGGATGGAGAAGCAATATACAGGGTTACAGAAACAGGAATAATAGACATTTAATTCAAATATAGAGGGCGGGAAATATTCCCGCAAACTACTTTTTTTCACTATTTTCAAAACAAACTTCAATAACATCAAGCAGATTACAAACTGCGTTAACTCCTATAAGAGAAGAAATACTTGGATTTGTTCTTGCCCCATCGCCTGAAATAAATTCCTTAACATAAAGCCCGTGAGATGCCAGAAGTTCAATTATGAATGTGTTATTTTCAAGCAAAACGCATTTCTTTATTATTGCATATTTTTTCCTTTCTTTATCAACTCTTCTTTTTTCAACCCGCTCAGGAGTTCTCTGAACAATACTTATTTTTTTACCAACAAAAGAATCAACTTTTTTCTGACTGAGTTTTCCTGAATAAGAGCATAACGCAGAATAAACTTTATCATAAGAGGTATTTTTTATTTCAACGACTCTTTCTTTTGCAACAAAATTCAACCCTGAAAGTTCTATTTTTCCTTTAAGTAACAAATTTACTTTTTCTTCCAGCTCTGAAAGGTTAACTGTTCTTTTTTTTGGAAAAAGTAATTCAATAACAAACGGTCTCCCTGAACCAAGCATAAGAACATCGACATCTTCTCTTCCACAACCATGAAACTTTGATTCATTTGAATTAAAAGCTTCAAAAAAAACAAGCTCAATAAGCTCCTGAACTGATTGTTCAGTTAACTTGCCTTTGAAATTGCATGAACTGCATCCGCGACCTTTACACCTGAAACAATAGTGGAAAGTCTGCGCAATATCTCTTGAAAACTTTTTATACTTGCCTTCAACAAAAATGCTTTTTGGTTGTAGTTCAAAAAAGCCCCTGTCATAATACAATAGCAGGTATAAATCAGGAAATTCCTGTTGAACAGGAACATTAAATTTTGCAGAAATTGCTTTTTCAAGATGATTTCTAATAGAAATCTTTAAGGCATCATCTAAAGCATTTACTCCGACTTGAAAACTATTAAACTCAAAAAGAGCAATTTGATCAAAAATAACTTGCTCAAAACCAGGTAAAGAGCAATCAACAGGGAATTTCATAAGAATAAAAGGAACCAAAAGGTTTATAGAAAAAAATGAATGGGAGAGGTTTAATAACCTCTACCGCAACAACCACCGCCAATCATAGAATAGTCACCTCCAAGCAATCTGTAATACCTTGTGAAGGCAACAGTAATAAATCGTTTTGTTAAAGGATTCAAAATCCATTGAATAGCAAAATAAAGCTTTTTAACCACTTGACACCAAATAAAAAGTACATGAATATAGTGCCTTTTATACTTGCTGGAATATTAAGCTTTATTCATTATTTTTCTGAAGAACTTTCCAAGCATGTTGAAAAATACCACGAAGCAATTGTCAGTTTTTCAGCAGGAATGTTCATAACAATTATAATAATCTCTTTATTGCCTGAATTTTTTGACGGGGCAAAATTCATAGGGCAAAACATCTACCCATTCCTTCTTTTAGGATTTGTTTTTTTCCACATATCAGAAAAATACATTTATCAGCATATAAAAAACAAAAAGAAGCTTATGAAAGATCTTGCAGAACTGCACGCAATAGGCTTTTTTGTAGACCATTTTGTAAAAGGCATTGCATTGGTATTTGCTTTCCAAGGAGAAAGCGTCCTGTTCGGCTTTGCTCTTTTTATTTCATTTTTACTTCACACAGTATCTTCATCAATTTCACTTACTCATATTGATGACTATTTCAAAAAAGTCCCTGGCCTAGGATTACTTTTGGCAATATCCCCAATGATTGGAGTTTTGTTTGCAGAGCTTATGAAACCGGACAAAATTATTTTTCATTCGGCATTTTCATTTGTCATAGGGGCACTTCTATACATAAGCATAAGAGACATGTTACCCGAAGAAAAAGAAGGAAGAATAGGTTATTTCCTTATAGGATTTGCAACAGGATTAGCAATAGTATATTCAATAAACTTTTTGATAGCTTAAAAATTTCCAGGGAAAAGTCCTTGCAGTCTAATAGAACAAACAAGAAGAGGTTTTATTCCAACTGCTTTTAATTCAGAAATGAGTTCATCTGATTCAGCACCCGGGTTGAGAATAATTTCTTTTATTCCAACAGCAACAAAATCAGAAATAATTGTTCTAGTAATATTTGAAGGAAGATAAACTGAAACAATATCTGGCTTTGAATGAATTTCTTTTACCGATGCAAAACATTTCTGGCCTTCAATTTCATTTTCTCTGGGATTCACAGGATAAACTTTCCATCCAATACTCAAATACGCCCTTATACATTTGTTACTGAATTTTTCAGTGTTTTTTGATGCACCTACAACAGCAATTGATTTCATTCTCTTATTACTCCTTCGGCAATTGCGGTTTCCATTACTGCTGCAGCAACTTTAGTTGCAACTGATTTATCAAGCGGACTAGGCACAATAAAATCTTTAGTTGGATTGGGAACACAATCAGAAAGCGCCAAAGCGGCAGCCATCCTCATTTGAGGGGTTATTTTTGTTGCACGTGCATCAAGTGCACCTCTGAAAATTCCGGGAAAAGCAAGAACGTTATTAATCTGATTTGGGAAATCGCTTCTCCCTGTACCAATAACTGCGGCACCGCCCTTAAGCGCCTCATCAGGCATGATTTCAGGAACGGGATTAGCCATTGCAAAAACAATTGCATCTTTACCCATGCTTTGAACCATTTCTTTAGTAAGAAGATTTCCCCTGCTTAAACCAATAAACACATCAGCCTCTTTAAGTGCATCTTGCAAATAACCAGAAATTTTTGAACGATTGGTTATTTTTGCGAGTTCATTTTTGTAACCTGAAAGATCTGAGCGACCTTCAAAAATAATTCCTTTTGAATCAACAAGAAGAATTTCTTTTACTCTTGTGCACATTCTTTTATCATAACCAATGCAGGATAATTGCTTGCAAATTGCGGAACCTGCAGCACCAACTCCGTTAATCACAACTTTTATTTCAGAAATGTCTTTTTTCACTACCTTAAGTGCATTAAGAAGTGCCGCGAGAATAACAACAACCGTACCATGCTGGTCATCATGCATTACAGGAATGCCAAGATTTTCAAGTTTATTTTCTATTTCAAAACAATTAGGTGCGGAAATATCCTCAAGATTTATTGCACCAAAAACAGGAGAAATTGCAGTAATTATTTTTACTACTTCAGCAGGATCTTGAGTATTTAGTGCGATTGGAAAAGAATCAAGTCCCGCAAATTCCTTCATTAAAAGAGATTTGCCTTCCATAACCGGCAAAGATGCCTCAGCCCCTATATTTCCAAGACCAAGAACAGCAGAACCATCGGTTATTACTGCAACCATGTTTCCTTTACCTGTATAATCATAAACTTTTGAATGATCTGCTGCAATTTCTTTGCATGGTTCGGCAACACCAGGAGTGTACAAAAGAGCAAGGTCTTTTTGTGAAGAAACAGGTATTTTTGAAGTTATGGAAAGTTTTCCTTTTAATTTTTTATGAAGTTCTATTGACAGTGAATCCAAACCAATCACACTACATTGATTAAACTGACTTGTTGATATATTCGTAAGCAGAAAATGCCGCAATAACACCTTCAGCGGCGCCTGTTATAGCCTGTTTAAAATGCCTATCCGCAATATCGCCAGCGGCATAAATACCTGGAACGTTAGTCCTGCTGTCTTTATCAATCATTATTTCTTTTCCTGCAGTAATCTTTACCCCCAATTTTTCAGCAAGCCCTGAATTTGGAATTGCGCCAATTTCAATGAAAACACCGTCAAGCAAAAGCTCACCACCTTCTACAAATCTTACGCCCTTAACAAGTTTTTCGCCAAAAATTTCCTTCACATTTAGGTTAAGCAAAAGCTCAATTTTTAGATTATTTTTTACTCTTTCACCATTAATAGGCTCAGGTCTTATTTTATCACGCCTGTGGATAAGGTAAACTTTTTTTGCATATTCAGCTAAAAGCAAAGCTTCCTTTGCAGCAGAATCTGAACCACCGACAACAGCAACAACCTTGTTTCTGAAAAGTGCAGCATCACAAACAGCACAATAACTCACGCCCTTATTTTCAAATTCTTTTTCTCCTGGGACACCGAGTTTCTTTCTTGTGGTTCCTGTTGCAAACAAAACAGTCTTTGCAAAAAATTCTTTTGAATTTGTTTTGACTGAAAATCCATTAGAAGATTTTGTAACATCAATAACCTTTTCAGGCAGAATCTCAACATCATTTGCCCTTACATGCTCCTCAAGTTTTGAAGCAAGATCAAGACCGCTTATTTCAACAATGCCCGGCCAGTTTTCAACAACATGCGTTTTGGTTATTGTACCTCCAATAAGATCTCCAATTACAATAGTCTTTAACCTGAATCTTGCCGCATAAACTGCGGCAGGAAGACCTGCAGAACCTGCACCAATTATAATCAAATCATATTTATCCATAATAATCTACAACCCAAGCGCTTCTTCAATAGACTCCTTATCAAAACCAATTATTATCTTGCCATCAATATCTATAACAGGAACACCCTGCTGCCCTGTTTTTTCAACCATTTCCTCAGCCTTATCAATATCTTCAGCAACATTATAATCTACAAATGAAACATTATTTTTTTTGAAAAAATCCTTTGCCATTTTACAGTAAACACATGAAGGAGTACTGTAAATTTTAACCGTGACCAATCTAACTCACCTAGAAAATAAGGGTTTAAGACATAAAAATGTTACGCTTATAGAATTCAAATTAAATTGAATTATGCAATGGTTATTTTTATAATTAGAAAAGCTGCATTTTAACTATGAAGACCATAATTATAGCTCCTTTAGGAGGTGACATTGACACTATTTTTGTAGGAATACGGGAATTTTCAACTGAAAAAATAATTTTAGTCCCAGGAGATGACCGCACAAAAGACATTTCTAAAATAAAAGAAGCACTTGAAAAATTCAAAATACCAATTGAAATTGAACCATTGAAATCCATGACACTTGAAGCAATGTTTGAAACAGTAAATCACATAAGGCAAAAAGAAAAAGGAAAACAATTGGCTATTAACCTTGGGCCATCATCAAAACTCATGTCTTGTGCGGCAACAGCCGCAGCATTTGTAAATGGCATAAAAGCATTTGATGTAACAGGAGATAAAATAACGCCTTTACCGGTACTCAAGTTCTCTTATTATGATATGCTTTCAGATAAAAAAATGAAGATAATTGAAAAACTAAGGGAAACCGAAGCAATAGAATCTCTTGAAATACTCAGCAAAAAAACAGGCATGGGGCCAAGCCTTGTTAACTATCACATTTACGGCAACGAAAAAAACCACGGACTTAAAGAACTCGGTCTTGTTGAAATTACAAGAAAAAACGGCAAAGTTGCAATCGCATTAACAACAATGGGAGAACTTTTGCTTAAAGAAAAACAAGGAAAAAAATAACTAATTCAAACAAAAAAAATTAAAAAAAAGAAATTGAGAGCTGCCCCTTACTGGGCGAGCTCTGCATCTATAATCTGCTGAAATACTGAGTAAGGCTGTGCACCTACAACTTTCTGCCCATTAATAAAGAAAGTTGGTGTGCCTGAAACTCCTGCAGCACTTCCTGCAGCAAAGTCAGCCTGAACATCAGCTCTGTGCTTTCCTGTGTCAAAACAAGAATTGAAGTCCTCTGTGTTAAGACCAAGGTCTGCTGCCCATTTCTTATAGGAAACTGTGCTTAAAGCAGCCTGGTTCTCGAAAAGCAGATCATGGAATTCCCAGAACTTACCCTGATCAGCAGCACACTCGGATGCCTCAGCAGCAGGCTGGGCTTCAGGATGCAAACTGCTCAAAGGGAAGTCCCTGTAAATCAACTTTACTTTTCCTGTATCAATATAGTCTGTTCTCAACTGGAGCAAAGTCTGTGTATAAAACCTGCTACAGAAAGGACACTGGAAATCCGAAAACTCCACAATAGTTACAGGAGCATCCTCAGAACCTTCAACAGACCCAGTACTTGCCAATGCCTCAAAATCCACTGTCGGATCCTGTGGAGCAGCACCTGAATCATCAGGCGCAGCTATTGCACCTTGATTCCCTGAACCAGTACCAGCAGGAACTGAAAACTCCACACTACTTACAGCAGATGAAAGGTCTGTAAGACCGCCTTCTAATTGTGCCCCTACAATGAAGAGCGTTCCTGAAAGTATAAGCGTTGAAAGCAAAATACTTATAGGCAAATAAATTGAATTATCCACAATAAAAACCTCCTTAACATTTTAATTGGACTTTACTAATATTTTGTTTAATTATTTTTTATTTTTTAACGGCATCGTTCAAAGAACAAACCAAAAAAACAGGCAAAAAAGCCTGAATTACCTGAAATATACTATAGATAAAAGTATATAATGTAATTTGTTTGTTAAATTGAAAAACTCAAAAAAAATAATTATTGTTTGCTGTCAATAACAGATTTGAACTGTTCAAAGGAAAGATTAGAATATTTTTCACCATTAATGAAAAAAGTCGGTGTTGAGTTCACGCCAATTGAAAAAGCATAAGATGCACTTGCAGCAACATTGGCAGCATGAGCACCTGTTTCAAGGCAAGAATTAAATTCATCAACATTAATTCCAATTTCTGACGCATAAGCTTTCAAGTCAGGCAAAGTAAGTGCAGTTTGATTTTCAAAAAGTTTGTCATGCATTTCCCAGAACTTGCCCTGATCAGCAGCACACTCGGATGCCTCAGCGGCTTTCTGCGCATAAGGGTGAATGCTTGTAAGAGGGAAATGGCGGTAAGTAATTTTTACCTTTTCAGGATATTCTGCAAGAACTCTTTTTACAACAGGATAAGCACCACCACAAGCAGGACACTGAAAATCAGAAAATTCGACAATATGAACAGAACCATCAGGATTGCCTTCAACATGACCGCCTTGCTCAAGAACATCAAAATCAACCGAAGAACCTGAATTAAAGAAAATAGAATAAAGAATAGCAATAACAAGAAGACCAACAAGAATGGCAAGTATTGTATAAATAGGACTTGACTCAGAACCTGTATTTGAAGAAGATTTAATTTGTTTAAGCTTACTCATCTTTGAAAAAAGGCACAAAAATCTTTTAAATAGACGCAGGAAGATTAAACCAAAAGCTATAAAAACACTTATTTAACAATTGTTAATAGGAGGGTATTGATTTGAGTTTAACATTTCCATGTGAAATAATCAGTTGGCAGGTATTACCCGCAGTAAGAAGAGAAATGACAAAATACCTAGTTACAGATAAAAAAATTTCCCGAAAAGAAATATCTAAGAAGCTCGGGATTACAGAAGCTGCGATATGCCAATATTTAAAAGAAAAAAGAGGCGGAACATATAAGTTCAATGAAAACGATTTAAAGAAAATTAAAAAAATGTCAGATATCCTAATGACATCAGATAAAGGTTTTGACGGACTTTGCGTGATATGCAAAGAATTTGATGCACCTTACGACATAATGAATACCAAGAAAAAGGCAGAATGCTGAAAAAAATACGAGGAGTGGATTTGAATTGGCCGAACTTAAAATAACAGACCTGCACGCCAAAGCAGAAAACAAAGAAATAATCAAAGGATTGACACTTGCATGTAAACAGGGCGAAATACACGCCATAATGGGGCCAAACGGATCAGGAAAAAGCACACTATCAAGCATAATAATGGGAAACCCGAAATATGAAGTAACTAAAGGAAAAATAACATTTGAAAACAAAAATATTCTGGCACTTAAACCAGATGAGAGATCAAAACTCGGGCTTTTCCTTTCATTTCAATACCCTTTTGAAATTCAAGGATTGAGTTTCAGCAAATTCATGCACGCAGCATACAAAACACACAACCCACTAAATACTGAAAGCCTTGTTACATTCAGAAAAAGGCTAAAAAAAGAAGCAGCAAAACTCAACATACCTGAAGACTTTATTGACAGAGAACTTAACGTGGATTTTTCAGGCGGAGAAAAAAAAAGAGCAGAAATACTGCAAATGGCAATCTTAAAACCAAAAATTGCAATACTTGACGAAACCGATTCTGGACTTGATATTGATTCATTAAAAATTGTTGCAGAAGCAATTAACAAAATGAAATCCGAAAAATTCGGCGCAATAGTAATAACCCATTACCAGAGGATATTGAATTACATAAAACCAGACAAAGTGCACATAATGCACAATGGAAAAATAATTTTATCAGGAGGAATAGAACTCGCAGAAAAACTCGAGAAAAAAGGATATAACGAAATCCTCGCCGAAAAAGGAATAAGAGTACTGGAGGCGCAGGACTAATGAACAGGAAAAAGGAAAGAACAGTTGCAACAGTTGATTACAAAAAATACGATTTTAATTATAGCACAAAAAATTACAAAATAAAATTCCCAAACGGAATAAATGAAGAAACCGTAAGAAAAATTTCCGAACTCAAAAAAGAACCTAAATGGATGCTGGATTTCAGGCTAAAATCACTTAAGGCATTCAATGAAATGAAAATGCCTTCATGGGGTGCTAATCTTAATGAAATAAATTTTGATGAAATAACCTACTACATGAAAAGTGATGATGACAACAAAAGAAGCTGGGATGATGTTCCGGACGATGTAAAAAAAACATTTGAAAGACTAGGCATACCTGAAGCGGAAAGAAAAATGCTTGCAGGAGTCGGAGCACAATACGACAGCGAAGTAATGTACCACAACATAAGAAAAGATCTTGAAAAAAAAGGAGTTGTGTTCCTTTCAATGGATGAAGGCCTCAAACAATACCCTGAATTAGTAAAAGAACATTTCTCAAAAATAATTCCATTCAACGACAACAAATTTGCCGCACTCAATAGCGCAGTATGGTCCGGCGGGTCATTTGTATATATTCCAAAAAATACTGTTGTTGACATACCGCTTCAGGCATACTTTAGAATAAATGCAGAAAAATTCGGCCAATTTGAAAGAACCCTGATAATAGTTGATGAAGGCGCACAAGTACATTACGTTGAAGGATGTACCGCACCTGTTTTTTCCAGTAAATCACTTCACGCAGCAGTTGTAGAAGTAATTGCAAAAGAAAACTCACAAGTAAGATACACGACAATACAAAATTGGGCAAATAACATTTACAATCTTGTAACAAAAAGAGCATTTATTTACAAAAACGCAAAAGTAGAATGGGTTGACGGAAACCTCGGAAGCAAAATAACAATGAAATACCCTGCACTCTACCTGATGGAAGAAGGAGCAAGAGGAGAAGTCTTGAGCATTGCACTTGCAGGAAAAGGACAACACCAGGATGCGGGAGCAAAGGCAGTGCATCTTGCATCAAATACAACAAGCAAAATCACAAGCAAAAGCATAAGCAAAGACGGAGGAAGAAGTAGTTACAGAGGATTGGTAAAAGTACTCAAAGGCTGTAAAAATGTAAAAAGCTCAGTAAATTGTGATGCACTTATACTTGACAAAAAATCACGAAGCGACACATACCCTACAATTGAAATTGACGAACCTACGGCAACAATAGCACATGAAGCAACAGTTGGAAAAATAGGGGACGACGAAATATTCTACTTGACGTCAAGAGGACTTAGCGAAGCAGAAGCCATGACATTAATAATACTTGGATTTATACAACCATTCACAAAAACACTTCCAATGGAATTTGCAGTAGAACTTAACAGACTCATTGAAATGGAAATGGAGAACTCAGTGGGGTAAAAAAATGTTTAAATTAAATATAATAACCAAACCCCAGTCAAAAAATAACTGGCTTCAAAATTACATGGAAAGCAATGCAAAGATAGTTGATGCAAAACCCCTCAAAAAAAGCAAGTACACAAGCATAATTAAACTTGAAAAAATACTTGCAGATGCAACACAAAAAAATACAGGAAAAATAAAAGTGACAGGAAAAGATGTCAAAGTCATTTCTTTTGAAGAATCAATTGAAAAAAACCAGAAAAAAATAAAACAGATATTGCTGGCTGAAGAACAACCAAAAGATCAATTTGAGGCAAAAATAAATTCGGAGTTTAGTTCAGGCAATGTTATTATTATAGGGCCAAAATCCGAAGGAAAAATAACAATTGAATATGAACCTCCAACAAATAGCATTTGTAAAAATATTTACATTATAGAAAGCAAAAATCATTTGACAATAACCCAGAAAATAAAAGGTAAAAAAGGATTTTGCTTCAATGAAACAATATTTTTAGAAGAGGAATCAAAAACAAGTATTATGAAAATAAATGAAAACACAGGAGAAGGAATAACAAACCAACAAATAATTTTACAATCAAATTCAGAAGCAGAAAACATTAACACATGGTTTGAAGGCACTTATGTAAGAGCAAAAACCAGTTCAGTGCTTGAAGGAAACGGAGCAAGCATTCGCGATTATGTGCTACTGATTGGCAAAGAAAAGGAACACTTTGACCTCAATTATATTTCAGTGCACCGAGGGGAAGGATGCTACAGCCACGCAATATTCAAAGCAGCACTAATGGATAACAGCAAAAATGTGTTTGACGGAATGATAAAAATAAATCCTACTGGAACAAAAACAAATGCCCTACTTGAATGCCATAGCATGATATTAGGAGAAAATGCAAGCAGCAACCAGATACCTGGACTTGAAATTAAAACAGATGATGTGAAAGCCACGCACTCTGCAACAGTTGCAAGAATAAATGACGATGAATTATTTTATCTTGAAGCCAGAGGGATATCAAAAGAGCAGGCAAAGAAAATGATTATAACAGGTTTCCTGGAAAACATTGTATTCAAGATAAATGAAAATCAAAGAGAAGAACTTCAAAAAAACATAACAAAAAAAGTGTGAACCTTTATGAATATTGAAAAAATCAGATCCGATTTTCCATTACTATTGCAAAAACATAACGGTAAAAAAATAAAATATCTTGATAATGCTGCAACAACACAAAAACCAAAACAAGTTATAAATGCAATAAAAAAATATTACGAAAAATATAATGCCAATGTACACAGAGGAATTAATTTTCTTTCCCAAAAAGCCACTGAAAAATTTGAAGATGCACACGAAAAAACAGCAGAATTCATTAATGCGAAAAACTACAAAGAAATTATTTTCACAAATAATACAACTGAAGCCATGAACACAATAGCATACTCCCTTGGAAGTATGCTCAAAAATGGAGATGAAATTTTATTAACCAAAATGGAGCACCATGCAAATATTGTTCCCTGGCAAGAGCTTGCAAAAAGAAAGAAAATCAAAATCAGGTTTGCAAACATTAAAAACGGCAAACTAGACATGGAAGATTTAAAAGAAAAAACTAACAGTAAAACAAAAATAATTTCTGTAACAATGGCATCAAATATACTTGGAACAATAAACCCAGTTGAAAAAATAAGTAAAATAGCCAAAGAGCAAGGAGCATATTTTGTGGTAGATGCTGCACAGGCTGCTCCGCACACAAAAATAAATGTTAAAAAAATAAATGCAGATTTACTTGCATTCTCAGGCCACAAAATGCTCGGTCCTACAGGAATTGGAGTTCTTTACGGAAAATCCGAACTACTTGAAAAAATGCCTCCTTTTCTAACAGGAGGAGACATGATTTCAACAGTAACCCTGAAACAAAGCAGGTGGAATAAACTACCATGGAAATTTGAAGCAGGAACACCAAACATTGCAGGAGCAATAGGTTTTGATGCAGCACTTGATTATTTAAAAAAAATTAAAATGGAAAACATCGAAGCACATGAACAAAAACTCATGAACTATGCAGAAAAAAGAATAAAAGAAATTAAAGGAATTGAAACATACGGTCCAAAAGGACCAAAAACAGGAATACTGCCATTTAATATTAAAGGAATTCATGCACACGATGTTGCAGGAATACTTGATGAAGATGCAATTGCAATAAGATCAGGAAATCATTGCGCACAACCATTAATGCAGGAAATGAACATAGAAAGTCTTGCAAGAGCCTCTTTTTACATTTATAATACCATTGAAGAAATAGACTCAATGGCAATTGGAATTGAAAAAGCAAAAAAAATATTTGGGATCTAAATGAAAAATGAAATATACTCTGAAATAATACTTGACCTTTATAAAAATCCGCCAAATAAAGGGGAACTTGGGAATCCAGAAATATATGCAGATGGAGGAAATCCAAGTTGCGGAGATCAAGTGAAATTTTATCTTATAATAAAAAATAACACAATACAAGACATAAAATTTCAGGGACATGGCTGTGCGATAAGCATTGCAGCAGAATCTCTTCTTACTGACATGGTAAAAGGAAAAACAATTAACCAGACAAAAAAAATAACAAGTAATGATTTATTCAAAGAACTTGGTAATATAATTCAAACAAGAATAAAATGCGCATTGCTTGGTTATAGTGTCCTGCAAAAAGCTATTGAAGAATATGAAAAAGCAGGAAATAAAAAAATAGAAATAAAAAATATTGTAATTTAATCTAGGGTTCAAGTTTACTTGAATCTCGTGCTGGAAAACCCGATAACAAATCCCTTATAGCGGACTCTTTATTATCAGCACAAACTATCCCTGATGCAACAAAAACACCTTTTGTACCCAATTCAACCGCTTTTGAAACATCCACTGCACCCTTAATTCCAGCTCCTGTAATGACAATAATTTTAGGGTTAATTTTTTTGAGGACAGAAACAGAATCCGAAATTAATTCGGGCTTTGCGTTACTTACACTCACATCCCCTCCAATAAGTTCAGGAGGCTCAATTGCAATAAAATCAGGATTAAATTCAGCAAGCTGTTTTGCACGATTTATTGATTCGGCACAAAGCATTACCTTAAGCCCTACATCACGTGCTCTTTTAACAGCCAATCCAATAAATTCATTATCTTTTTTATTTTCAGCATGGTTAAGGACAGTACCAAAAGCACCTGCTTCTTTTATTGATTCAGGCAAAACATGGCCTGTATTTGAGCCATAATTAACAGGATCAATATGCTGAGAAAATATGTTAAGTGGAACAACTGAAGAAATTTCCTTCAAATCAACAGACTGCACAACAGGGATTATTTGAACTGCACCATCATGAAATGATGCCAGAAGCTTCGCAAGCGAAAGCGCATTTTTTCCTGTTCCTTCTTTATAGGTTTTGAAATTTACAAAAAGATAATGCATTACATCCACTTCTTATTTTTGAAATAATAAAGCATAATAATTACAACCGCCGACATCATTATTAAAACAAACCAATAAGTGTTGTCGCCAAGCAGAGCCACATCAGGGAAAATTATGTTCATCCCATAAAAACCAGTTATAAGAGTTAATGGCATCATTATAGTTGCAATCACAGTAAGAACTTTCATAACCTCATTCAAGCGCTGCGATTGAATAGAAATATGAACATCAAGTATACCTGTAAGAAGATCACGATACGCATCAATCATTTCTGAAATTCTTATTAGATGATCATACAAATCTCTATAATAAATCGAATATTTATGCGGAATATAATTCGATTCAAACCTTGAAAGAGTTCCAAGCACTTCCCTAGCAGGTATGACTTTTTTCCTCAAATCAAGAACTTCACGCCTTAGGTTAAAAATCATTGTAAGTGTTGCCTTGGATTTATTATCAAAAACCAGACGTTCAACTTCATTGAGATTTCTATCCAAAGAATCAAGAATAGGGAAATACTCATCAATGACCCCGTCAATAATCAAGTAAACAAGATATGCAGGACCTCTTTTGAAAACAGATGGATTTAGTTCAATATTTCTTTTTACAGAATCAATTGAAACAAGACTTTCTTTATGTGCAGTAACAAGAAACTTATCCCCAATAAAAAAAGCAGTACTCAAAAAAGAAACCTTTTTGCCTTCCTCAAAAGGCTCGTGAACAATCATAAACAAATGTTTATCAAATTCAGTTATTTTAGACCGTGAATATTTCCTTGTTACTATATCACATGCAAGATCATGAAGAGGTAAAATATTTTTTAAATACTCAAAATCCTCATCAACAGAATCTTCAACATCAACCCAGACAAACCCTTTACCACTGTATTCCTGTAACTGGGCAGAAGTAATATTTTCAATTTTCGAACCATTCAAAACAAAAATAGACTGAATCATTAAATACCAATATAAAAGAAATTTCCAGCTATTTAAAGCTATTTCCAATCACCAATTAGTAGGTAAGCAAAATGGATCTAGACCAAATTGTGGCAGATTTTGAAGAAAAGTGCGAAAATTCCCTTGGGGAAGAAAAAACCATAAAACAAGCACTACAATTTATAAGAGAAACAAGCTCAAAAAAAGACGGTGAAACACCTTGCAGAATTGCATTAGGACTAACAGACATACTGCTTGACCTTACACAAGACAAAGAAACTATATTAGCAGGTCTGCTACATGAAAGCACACCTCAATTTATTGAAGAAAAAACAGTAAAGGAAAAATTTGGAAATACTGTATTAGAATATATTAACTTGATTAACCGCCTTGAAAAAGCAATGAAATTCAAACCGGATGATCTTGAAAACTCACAAAAAAAATTAATTATAGTACTTTCAACAAATCCAAACATTGCAATACTGAAATTGAGTAAAAGATTATTCTTACTGCGAAATTTAACTTTAATACAAGAAAAAGAAAAACTTGAATTTATAAAAGAAACAAAAAAAATATACGCCACACTAGCATACAAACTTGGAATATACTCATTAAGTTCGGAAATGTATGATCTGATATTCAAATATGAAGAACCTGAAAAATACGACAAAATAAAAAAATCAATCAAAATAACAGTTGACTCAATGAAAGAGGCAATACAGAAAACAATAGACACTGTAAAATTAACAGTTGACGATGCAGGAATAGAAGCAAAAATATCAGGTAGAACAAAAACCATTTACAGCACTTACAACAAAATGAAAAGAAAAAATATATTTGTAAAAAAAATTTACGATCTAATGGCAATAAGAGTAATTGTAAGTGGCATAAAAGAATGTTATGAAGTGCTTGGAATTGTTCACAGTTTATGGAAACCAACACCAGGAGAATTTGATGACTATATTGCAAAACCAAAAAGTAACGGATATAGATCACTTCACACTACAGTAACAGCTTTTGATTACCCTTTGGAAATTCAAATAAGAACAGAAGAAATGCATAGTTTTGCGGAACTTGGAATTGCATCACACTGGAGATATAAGGGAACAAAATCAGAAAGCAAATATGATACCAAAATAGAATGGGTAAGACAAATTTTGGATTGGCAGAAAACAACCAGTGAAAAAAATGACATGTGTGTTTTCTCAAAACAAGTATTTGCAATGACCCCTAAAGGAAATGTAATCGAACTACCTGAAGGGGCAACTGTGATAGATTTTGCATATGGAATACATAGCGATATAGGAGATAAATGCAAAAGTGCCAAAATCAATGAAAAATATGTTTCGCTTGATACAAAAATTGAAAATGGAGATGTTGTAGAGATACTTACTTCACCAAATCAGACGCCTAAAGTAGGGTGGCTTAATTATGCAAAAACACAAAAAGCAAAACAAAAAATAAGATCAAAACTCAAAATTCAAACAAAAAAAGAAAAAAGCAATTTAGGAAAAAGAGGAATAAGCCACGCAATAAAAACCAGTGATCCGAGAGTAAAATTAGGGCACTGCTGTTCACCATTACCTGGAGATGAAATAGTAGGATTCAAAACAACTAAAAGAAAAATATCTGTTCACAGAAACACATGCAAAGAAGCGGAAAAAGCAAATGCAAAAAAAGTCGATGTTGTCTGGGACAGCAAAACAACAGCATATCAAACTGAACTAATAGTTAAATCACGAAACAGAGTTGGTCTGCTTCAGGATATTCTAAGCGTGTTCACTAAAGAAAATATGCTGGTTGAAAAGGCATATGCAAAAACAAGCGAAGCAAACACTGCATTATGTCAATTCAAAGTAAATGTAAAAGATTCACAACAACTCAGCAAAATAATTGAAAAAATAAAAAAAATTGATGGAGTATCGCACATTTACAGAGAATGAAAAAAAAATCACTCGGAACGCAAAGCATCAATCGGATCAAGCCTTGAAGCATTTATTGCAGGATAAACACCAGCAAGTATTCCGACAAAGACGGCACCAAAAAATGATCCAAGGACAAGAGGCAAAGTTACTCTTGTTTCAAGACCAAAAATGATAAGTGAATTGGAAGCCAATACACCTAAAATAACCCCAAATAAGCCACCAATAACTCCAATTAATCCTGATTCATAAAGAACCATTTTTACAATATCATCATTTGTCCAGCCAACAGCTTTCAACGCACCAATCTCCTTAAAACGCTCCAAAACACTCATAAGCATAGTATTTATGATGCTGATTGCGGCAACAAAAGAAGCAATAGATGCAATTACAACAACAAGAAGAGTAATACTGTCCAAAATAACGGAAAACTGAGCAGAAAAATCATTCACTGTTGATGCTTTTATATCATCACCATAAAGCAAGTTAATCATTTTGACAACTTTTGAATCATCACTAAGGTTAACAACTTCAACAACCAAAAAACTTACTTTGTTATCAGGAAAATCAGAAAGCTCCCTCAAATCTTCAATCGATGTAAGAATTGAACCATCAAGAAAATCTGAACCAGTAGTATAAACTCCTATAACTCTCAAAGATTTTCCGTTGATTTTTATCTTTGAACCTACAAATTTATCATAATCATCCTGAATCTGTTTACCAATGAGTGCTACACCGCGATCATCTGCGTTAAAAGTTCTGCCTGAAAGAAGCTCGCCATCAAAACCATTATTTGAGGCCTGTGCTACTTTTTGTAAATCCTGACCAACAACACGCGTCCCTTGTGCATTTAGCGGAGACTCACCATCAATGCTTCGAGGAATTCTCATAACAGTAGGAATCACTGTTTTAACTCCGTTAACCTGACTTATTTTATTAATCCAACTATCATCCATTGAACCAAAAACAGGATTAGTAGCATTCACAGGAACTACTCTGACGCCTTGTGCAGAACTAAAAGCCGATTCAATATCGCCTCTAAATCCATCCACAAGAGAAACAAGAACAATAAGCGAAGCAACACCTATAACTATACCAAGAACAGATAAAATTGTTCTCAGCTTATGCCGAAAAAGATTGAAAAGACTCATTTTAAGCATAAAAAATCACTTAAACTTAGTCTCCTCAATCTTTGTTATTTTCCCATCAAGAATGAAAACTTTTCTTGAAGCATACTCCAAGATAGATGGATCGTGTGTAACAATAACAAAGGTTTTGTTCTCTTTTTCATTCAATAATTTCATTGATTCGATTACTTGTTTACCTGTTTTTGAATCAAGGTTTCCTGTAGGCTCATCAGCAAAAATTATTTCAGGATTATTTATCAAAGCCCTTGCAATTGAAACCCTCTGCCTCTGACCACCTGAAAGTTCATCAGGTTTATGAAGAAGCCTATCACCCAAACCAATTTCATCAAGCAACTGAATAGCACGATCCTGATAACGCTCAGTACCTCCAGATAAAGGTTCAACTGGAATGAGCACATTCTCAAGTGTAGTTAAAGTCGGAATCAAATTGAAAGACTGGAAAATAAAACCAATTTTATTACGCCTAAGCATAGCAAGGTGCCAGTCATCAAGAACGTCAATATTTTCATCATCAACAAAAACTTCACCTTTAGTAGGATTATCGAGTGTGCCCAAAATATGCATCAAAGTACTTTTACCTGAACCGCTTGGACCAACAATTACAACAAAATCGCCTTCATATATTGAAAGTGAAACCCCATCAAGTGCCTTGACAATTGTGTCTCCTAATTGGTAATGCTTGAAAACATTTTTTATCCGAATAACTTCTTTTTTAGTAGATTTCATATTCAACCCCTCAAAGCCTCCACAGGATCAAGTTTAGATGCATGATATGCAGGATACAACCCAGCAATTAGACCCAAAAATAATGCAAATGAAAAACTCTCAATCATCAATGCAGGAGAAATAAAATACTTCACACCCAAAAAAAGCGACAAAGTATAATCAACAGAAAATCCAAGAATGATGCCCATTATTCCTCCAATAACTCCTAAAAAAAGCGATTCATAAAGAATCATGCGAATTATATTCTGTCTTGTCCAGCCAACAGCTTTCAACGCACCAATCTCCTTAAAACGCTCCAAAACACTCATAAGAATTGTGTTAGCAATTCCAATACCTGCAACAAGCGCAGAAATAAGTGCAACAGCAATTGCAAGCAACCTAAGATTATCAGTAATCCCGCTAATCTCAGAAGAAAGATCAGCTTGAGTAAATACATCTAAACCATCACCATATTTTAATTTTAAAATATCCCCGACTCTTTTGTCATTAGTCGGATCATTAAGAATAACAGTAAGCGAACTTATTTTACCTGCATCAAGATTGCTTAATTCATGCGCATCATCAAGAGTCAAAACAATAATACTGGAAACTAAATCACTTTCAGTTTTAAAAATTCCTTTAACACGGAACTTTTTATCATTTATTTTTATAGTAGAACCTACAAACTTGTCAAAATTATCCTCAACCCCTTTACCAATCATTACCTCTCCGCGATCGGAATTTCTCAGACGAGCACCTTTCTCAATTTCTCCAATCCCCCCTGAACCACCAGCAGCATAAAAACTATCCAAATCAAGACCATACAAAGACACAGCACTGGAAAGACTCAGTTCAATGGGTTTTCCGTCAATTTTTTCAGGTAAAACCCATATTTCAGGAACCGCAGCCCTCACCCCTTGAGTGGATTCAATCTTACCAACCCAAGAAGAATCAAGCGTGGATAAAGTCTGATCAAGAGAATCCTTTTCCATAATACTTATTGCTTTAAACCCACCAATAATATCATTAAAATCCTGCGAAAATCCATCAACAAGAGAAACAAGAACAATAATTGCGGCAACGCCAACAGCTATCCCCAGAATCGAAAGAAACGTTCTGGTTTTTCTCCTGAACAGGTTAAAAAAGGATAATTTAATCATCGTGACTGTGACTTTCTAATAGCCAATTGCCTGAAAACAAATTTAATTATAAAATACACAATACCTAAAACAACTGCAAGAAGAACAAGCAAAATCGCATAATCAAAAATACCAGGAGGAGAAACAGGAACAACGTAAAGTGGATATGTTTCCGAAATAGCTTGTTTAACGCCCAATTCATCAGTATATGAAACAATTATTGTTCCAATGTGCTCGCCACCAGCAGCATCTGAAGGAACATTCAAATTAAAGATTGCCGCACCTGAATCATCAGCATCAATATTACCTAAAAAAGATTTAGATGAGCCACCAATAGAATCGCCAAAGTCTATTATAACTTCAACTGATTTTGCTTTCTCTTCGCCAATATTATCAAGCTGAACTGAAAAAGTCACAAGACTCCCTGCAGAAATCTTTTTGTCACTTCCAAGAGCATTCTCAACAGAATATTCAATATTTGAAAACACTATTTCAGGTTTCCCGAGAACCAAAAAAGAAAATGAATTAGTTGCGCTATTACAATCAGCACAATCAGCCTTCAAAGAAAACACATAAGTTTCAGCAGCAACCTTGCCACTTACAAATAAAGAAAATTCAACAGCCTTTGAACTAAAAGGAGGAATCACATCAATCTTTTTTTGGGTACCTGCAGAAACAATAAAAGGATCAATGGTTGTGTTTGACACAGGAAGCAAATTTACTGCAACATTCCTTGCAGCAGAAGAACAGGAATTTGTTACAGACGCAGAAATTGTGAGCGATTCACCAATATGTGGTTTGAAATTGCTTAATGAAATATCCTCGACTTTCAAAACTTTACATGAAGAAACAGAAAAACTTACTTCCTCTTTTTGGGAAAGAATATTTGTACCCCTAATATAAGTTAGAAAAATTGGAACAGTGTAATTGCCAGGCAAAACATTATCCTTTGCTTTAAATCTAAGAGAAACTGTTTTGGACGACTTTCCTTTAAGGGAACCGATTGATTCAAAGCTTTTTATTGGCTCAAAATAATTCTCATTAAGCTCAACCATTACATTAACATCATCAGCAATTGCTCCAAGCCCGCTGATGTTTTTCACATTAAAATTAAGAGTAACAACATCCCCTGAATAGACCGCGGACGGATCAATACTTGAATTAGATACGGAAAGAATATACAATTCACTGGAAAAAACAGTGCCTGCAAAAAACAACATAGCCAAAAGCAAAAATAATTTCCTTACCATTAGATTAGTAATAATACAAAAAACATATTAAGCGAATTAGTTGTTGATTAGGAAAAATAATCTGTGAATAAAGTATAAATACAAGTTAAATACTAAAGATTCTGGGATTTAGATGGAAAGGACTGCAACAGGAATAAAAGGATTTGACAATCTTATTGAAGGCGGCATACCAGAAGCGAGAAGCGTTCTTGTTTCAGGGGCATGCGGAACAGGAAAAACAATATTCTGCATGCAGTTCCTGTACAACGGAGCAATGAAATATAAGGAACCGGGAATATATGTAACGCTTGATGAAAGGCCGGATCTGATAAGGCAGGACATGCTCAGGTTCGGATGGGATTTGAGAAAAATCGAAGATGAAAACATGATTCAAATAATTGATGGAAGCATAGCAAAAATCGGCCTGCCAAGCGAAGAGGAATTCTCAATGCCTGCAACAGGCTTTGATGTGGACAAACTGCTTCTGGAAATAATGAGAACCGCAAAAAGAATAGGCGCAAAAAGAGTAGTAATTGATTCAATACCAGCACTTGGATTTAATTTCCAAAACGACCAGGATGTCAGAAACGCAATATTAAAACTTTCATATGTACTCTCAAAAATAGGAGTTACTACAATGATGACAACAGAAGTCAGCGAAGACTCAGGAAAATTCGGCAAATACAGCATAGAAGAATATGTTGTTGATGGGGTTGTAGTATTGCATTACATGGGAATAGGAACAAGAAGCAACAGAACATTACATATCAGAAAAATGAGAGCAACAAATCACTCAGAAGAATTGCACCCATTGAAAATTACAGATAAAGGCGTAGTTATCCAAAAAGTCGATGAAGAATACGGGGACGTTTAAATTTCCCTTTCAACAAGATAATCTGCAAACTCTTTCAGCATTTTTTTCGCTTTTGAATCAGGAAGAACTAAATCTAATTTATGCCAACTCTCACTAACCATTGTTTTTGCAAATGATTTTGCATAATCAACAGAACCTGATTCTGAAAGAATTGAAATAGCCTCCTTTGTCTCAGCCTGAGAAGCAGATTCACTATCCAGAATTTTAATTAGCCTCTCTTTTTTTTCCTTGTTTACAACAGAAAATGCACGAATAACCATTAACGTACGCTTGCCTTCCTGAATATCGTCACCTATTTCTTTGCCCCAATCATTCCCTGGAACAATATTCAAAATATCATCCTGAATTTGGAATGCAACGCCGACACTTGTTGCAAAATCCCTAAATGCAGAAATCTGTTTTTCTGAGGCCCCTCCGATTATTGCACCAAGCTGTATGGCAAACCTTGCAAGAGAAGCTGTTTTATAAGAACACATTTGCAAATAATTTTTTTCAGAAATACTGTTGTTATGACCATTATGCCAAGAAATATCCATTGCCTGCCCAAAAGAAAGTTTAATCATTTCCTGAGAATAAATATTGTAAATTTTTAATTTATCTTCAGCAGAAAGAGAATTATCATTGTAAATTATATGCAAAGGAAGAAAATACATTGAATTGCCAGCATTCACAGCAATGTCCACCCCGAAAAGCAGATGAGTTGAAGGTTTTCCCCGCCTTAAACTTGAGTTATCCTCAACATCATCAACCATTATTGTGCCATTATGAACAAGCTCCGGAACAGGAGTAAATTTCAAAGCCAACGCCTTATTCCCGCCAACAGCTTCACATGCAAGCAAGAGCAAAGCAGGCCTCCATCTCTTTCCACCCCTTGAAAGAAAATCCCATATTGGCTCAGCAACAGCCTTATCGGCCGAAGAAAATTCAAAATCAAATTCGGGTTTGCCAAGCGCCTCGTTTACCCAAACTTGGGAAATTTTTTTTGGAAAAGCCAAGGCTATCTCACGATCAACTTCAACAGCAGTTTTCTTAAGGAACTCTTCCAGGCTCAATTACTGCCACCTTTTCTTTTTCTTTATGAAGAAAAAATAAACCGAAAAAACAACCACTACCAAAAGCAGGAACATAATGAAAAGCAACAAAAAGAATGCAATAACAACAATTGCGATAGTAGTTGTGTTCCATTCAATAGGAGGCAACACTGAAAGCAAAGAAGTAAAATTCAAAAGCGAAGAAAGTGCAATTGAAGACACATCAGCAGAGTTACTAAGCACAACAGGAGGCGCCACATAGAAACTCATTACATTTGAAGTAATTAACGCATCAGCCTGAGCCTGGGAAAGTTCAACATTCAAAGAATAAATGATTTTTTTGCTCCCCGAAGGAACTGAAACAGAATCGAAAATAATCACAGGATCTGCCTGAAGAATTTCAAACGAGTCATAAGAACTTAATTGAGAAGCAGCATCAGTAAACTTTTTAGGGATGACTTCAAGAACCTTGAGTTCAACCGCATTTGAATCAGGATTCACAAGAGTTATTTCAATATTAGCAAAATATTTTGAAACCCCGGAATCTGTGACCTTCACTATAGATAATTTCCTTGAAGGCTGGTGTTTTAGGATGAGCTCCTTTGCTTCGGCTGCAAGAGACGAATCCAAACCGGAAGCGGAAAGGAAAACATCAAGCTGATTCACATTATATATGTAAGGCGCGGATTTGTAATCAGCAACTGAAATTTTTGTCCTTGCTTTTTCATAAAGGTTTTTTGCAGAATTGGCTGTCTTTTCCGCAAGCGAAAAATGTACACTACCAGCATAAATTTCCTTTGCATACGAAAGATTGGAATCCGCTTGATTCATAATGCCTGACAATGAAGAAACATTAACATTAAGTTTCTCTAATGATTCAATGACACTAACCGCGGCAACTTTTTTAGCTTCAGCTTCTGCAATTGCATTCTTTGATGCAACGTTATCAAAAAAAGTATTTTTTATATTGTACAATTCGCTATCCTCGGCAACATTGCCTACGCCATCAACAGCCCTTACTACAAGCTTAAACCGACCATTGTCAAAATTAATTGTATTCCAATCATAAACAAACCTGTCTCCTTCCTCAGTAAAATCACCTATTTTCACAAAATCCTCATTTTCAACAAACAAGGAAACTGAAACAAGACCTGAAGGATTATCCCCTGAATCCTTTGCATCAACAACAAAGCGCATTGAATCACTCAAAGTTTCTGAAGTATTAGGTGCAATAAATCTTACAGTTGGATTAACAGTGTCATAATAATAGTGATAATAAACAGGACATTCATCCTGATCATCATCAAGTGAATTGAAGAAAATATTATAATCACCATTTACTTTCCCAATAAGATCAAAGCCTGCAGTGAAATCAGAAACGTTTGAAATACTATCCACAAGGACAACTTCTTTTTTATCCGGACCACTAATACTCAAAAAACCTTTTTTGAATCTCAAAGAAGAATTCACACCAATAACAAGATTGTTATCAACAACAGCCGAATTAAGATCAAGGACAAGATCACAAAAAGATTTAGCTTCAACAGAAGCAGCAGAACTTATTATCCCTTGATTTCCAGCAGTATCATAAGCCACAAGTTTGTAGTGATACCTATACCCTTCACCAATATTATTTGTGTCTAAAAAAGAAGTTTCCATAATTCCGGAACCGACAAGCTTTGCAACATCGTCCCTTATACTGAACTCCCTTGAAATCTCCCCGTCTTTAACAAAACGGAGCACGCTTCTGTAAACATCGTAATGGGAAACACCGGAAAGTTCATCATCAGCCGCAGTCCACTCAACTTTTATATTACCATCTTCAAGTGCCTCTGCAATAGGATCCTGAGGTCTGCTTGGGCCTGATCTATCAATCTTAATTGAGTAATGGGTTGTATCGCTTAGACCTGAAGAAGTTTTTGCCAGAATGTGCAAAAAATATTCCCCATCAAGTTTTGTACCAAGATAAATAGAACCATCGCCAACATCAACCTGAACTACGCCATCTTCTCCAACAACAGGGATAGTTTCAGGTTCTCTGTTCACAAGATAAACAAATTTGTCAGCACCGGAAAAAGAAACATCAACATAAATGAATTGCTCCCTACTCCACTCGCCATTAGGATGTGAATCACTTGTAACAGTTGGAGATGCAGCAAAAATAGCAGCTGAAAAAAACAGGACAAAAAATGAAATTAAAAGAATATTCAAATTACGCAAAATCACACACCCAACATATTGTAATCAAAAGGTAATTAAAAGGAATTATTAAATGGGGTGAGCGGGATTTGAACCCGCGACACCATGGTAACTGAGAATTCAATCATAAAACAAAATTCCCTTCAGCCATGTGCTCTCCCAGACTGAGCTACCGCCCCATTAGATAAATAACTGGTTTGGAATGACTTTTAAACGTTTACCTTCCACCTAAAAAAACCTAAAAACGAGTCCTAAGGGCAGAAACAGCATTAAACCTTAACTTGCTCTTCCTTAATAGTATTCAAAATGATTCTTGTCTCGGTTTTCTGAACAAATTCATACCCCTGTACTTTTTTCAGAAAAGCATCAAGACTGCGCCTTGATTTGAAATAAGCTATAACCATGACATCAAAATGCCCAGTAATATCATAAACAGCAGCAACATTTGGATGTGCAGCAATTTTCTTCTCAACCTGAAAAAGCATCCCCTTGGAAACATTCACGTCAATAATAGCTTGAAACTCATAACCGAGTTTCTCATAATCAAGAACAGCAGAATAATTTTTGATTACTCCGTCTTTCTCAAGCTTATGCAAACGGTTCATTACAGTAGCAACAGAAACCCCTGCCTTTTTTGCAACCTTTCTCAAAGAAAGCTTTGCATCCTTTTCAATAACCCTAAGAAGATCAAAATCAACAGAATCCACAGGAACCATAAAAACACCTACAATTGTTCATATTTAATCAAAAAAACAACATAATTCTAAACAAATTAATTAAAACATACAATAATTTAAAACAATTGCATTAAAAAAAACCAAATAATTATTTAAAGCAGAAAAACTTATTAGGCATATGAGCGAGGTGGGCTAATGGAAGATAAAGAATTACTTGAAACCATAAAAAAAGAAAAGGTAAAACTAATTGAAATGCAATTTTCGGACCTTGACGGAGCAATAAAAAGCGTCACTCTCCCGGAGCACAGAATTGAAGAGGCACTTGAAAAAGGAGTGTGGTTTGACGGAAGCAGCATCCAAGGATTCACAAGAATATTTGAAAGCGACATGTACCTAAAACCAGACAACAACACATTCAGAATAATCCCTTGGAAAAGCACCAACAGCCACAAACAAGCAAGGATAATTTGCGATGTTTACATGCCAGACGGAAAACCATTCGAAGGTGACCCGAGATACATACTTAAAAGGGCAGTTGAAAAAGCAAAAGAAGAAGGCTACACATATTATGTTGGACCAGAAGCAGAATTTTTTCTTTTCCAACCACAAGAAGGAAAAGTTATTCCCGCACCGCATGATGTCGGAGGCTATTTTGATTCTGCGCCAAGGGATCTTGCATCAGATGTAAGGCGAGACATAATATTTTCATTAACTGATTTGGGGCTTGAAGTTGAAGCATCGCATCACGAAGTTGCTTTCGGTCAGCATGAAATCGATTTCAAATATGATGAAGCAATAACAACAGGAGATAATGTAATAACTTTCAAATATGCATGCAAGGCGATTGCACAAGCACACGGATTGTATGCATCGTTCATGCCAAAACCAATTTTCGGAGTAAATGGAAGCGGAATGCACATACATCAAAGCCTCTTTAAAGATGGAAAAAATGCATTCTTTGATGACAAAGGAAAATATAAACTAAGTGAAATTGCAAGGCACTATGTTGCAGGACAATTGAAACATGCAAAGGCACTTGCAGCAATTCTAAATCCGACAGTAAACTCATACAAAAGACTTGTTCCAGGATATGAAGCGCCTGTTTACATTAGCTGGGGACAGACAAACAGATCCGCATTGATAAGAATTCCAAGATATTCAAAAGGACGGGAAAACGCAACAAGAGCTGAGCTTAGATGCCCGGATCCAAGCTGCAACCCATACCTTGCATTTGCAGTAATGCTTTCAGCAGGCCTTGATGGAATAAAATCAAAACTAGAGCCACCTGAACCAGTAGAGGAAAGCCTCTATGACATGAAGGATGTCGCATTACTCAACAAAGGAATTGAAACTCTACCAGAAACTCTTTACGATGCAATAAAAGAGCTTGAAAAAGATAAACTAATCAGAGATGCATTAGGAGAACATACATTCAAACAATACACTGAAGCAAAAAAAACAGAATGGAATGAATACAGAACACAGGTAACAAAATGGGAAATCGACAGATACTTAGAAATAATCTAGGCCCACCAAAAAAAGGCAGAGGGCATTAAAAGTATGAATCAAGCTTCCGGTCAATCTCGTTGCACATGCCCTCTGTCACCCTCTTTACATGCATCTGCAAATCCCTGAGCATGAGTTTCATGTGAAATGCTTCAGCCCTAAAATCTTCAAAATCTGATTGAACCATTAAAATAAATTGTCACAAAAAACAGAAGTAACTTTTGAAACCCGCTGAATTGCCGGTGCGGGAATTTGGATTAAATAAAAAAAAGTAAGCGAGCCCGATGGGATTTGAACCCACGACACCATGGTTAAGAGCCATGTGCTCTACCAAACTGAGCTACGGGCCCGCAAAGCAACCATAGCACTAATCTTTTCTGCTAAGACATCTTTTTTATACCTTCCGATATTATTCCCCTTGGTGACAACACCAAATTTAAACCCAACTTTTGAAGAAAATTTTTGAAAATTAATCAAGTTTTTTTTAACGTATAATTTATAATTATAGCAAACATTGAAAGTTTTTCGGCTTTTTGCAAGGTTTGCTAGATAGCAGACCAAGAAATGTCGTCGAATTACTTTGTTGGTCTGCTATAATCTGACTTTTATGCCTTTTTTGGGTCAATTTATGGCATTTAATACCCAAAGAGTCATGCAATTTAACCAAATCAGAAATCATTTTGAGACTATTAGAACTGCCACTTAAGCAACCAGTATTAGAAATGCACCCTTCATCATCCCAAAAAGCAACAAGGAAAGCAGATTTGATTTCAGTAGAAGAATCAAAAATTATTTTTGGCACACCAACAGGATCAGAAGTACTAAAGGACGAAGAAACATTCAACAAATAATTGTAGGCTTTTTTAGAATATACTTTACTCTCAAACCAAGGGATTTTGATTCCTGTATAGCAAATCAATTTTGAGGGAGTTAGTGAAAAACAATAGCCTATAAGAAATTCAAAATTTTTTATTGCAAGCAAAGAAGAATTGGTATAAGATAAGACATATTTTTTTCCGCTTTGATAAACAGAGCCATCAAAAAACAAATGCCCTAAAAGATTGACAAAATATTCATCAACTTTTGGATAAATTATGCTTTTTTCTTTTGCAAATTTTTCAGCAAATTTAATTTGATTATCCTTCTCAGAAGCTAAAATATTTTCCTGTGCAAAATTAGAAAGCGGCAGAGTTGCGGCGTATTTGAAAACTGTTGCAGGACTTAATCCTAACGCTTTTGCAATCGTTTTGTACCCGACTCCGTACAGGCGTTGAAATCGGATATTGGAAATTGTAGCAGCACCCAATTTTTGCATAATAAAATATGAATTTTAATAATATTTCTTTTTTGAAGGAGTCCGGATTGCCAGTGAGGAAAAATCAAAAAAAAAAATTAAAAAAAATTATTTTTTCTCCGGTCTCATCTGCGGAAAGAAAATAACATCTTTGATTGTTGACTGCCCTGTGAAAAGCATCACCATTCTATCAATACCAATTCCAAGACCTCCTGTAGGAGGCATACCATATTTCATTGCCTCAACAAAGTCAGTGTCAGGAGGCTGGTTTTCGCCTTTGCCGCGCCCCTGATCGGCCTGTTCCTCGAAAAACTTTTCCTGCAAAATAGGATCATTCAATTCCGAATAAGCATTAGCCATTTCCCACCCATTAATGAACGGCTCAAACCTCTCAATAAGATCTGGATTACCGCGCTTCGGTTTGCACAAAGGAGTTGTTTCCTTTGGATGATCAGTAATGAAAGTAGGCTGAATCAATTTGTCCTCGCAAAGATGCCCGAACAATTCAGCAATTGCAAGACCGCGCTTGAAAACATCAAGCTCCAACTGGTTTTTTGCGAGAAGATCTTTTAAGTCATCATCATTAAGCTTCCCAATATCAAGATTTGCAAGTTTTTTCAAAGCCTCATACATAGTCATTCTTTTCCACGGAGCCTTGAAATCAATCCTGGTTCCTTCATACTCAACAACAGTGGATCCAGTTACTTCTTTCACAATATACTCAAACATCTGCTCCGTTAAAGCCATCATATCATTGTAATCCCAATAAGATGCATAACATTCCATCATCGTGAATTCAGGATTATGTGTTTTGTCAACATCCTCATTCCTGAAATTTTTACAAACAGTGTAAACTTTATCAAAACCACCAATGATGAGTCTTTTCAAATAAAGTTCAGGGGAAATAGATAAATAAAAATCTGATTTCCATGCATGGCTTTTAGTAATAAAAGGCCTTGCATTTGCGCCACCGTAATTCGGCTGGATTAAGGGAATTTCAACTTCCAAAAAACCGCGCGCTTCCAAAAAAGACCTAACCAAACCAATAATCTTTGCCCTTTTCTCAAAAACATTTTTCACATCAGGATTTACAATCAAATCAAGATGCCTTTTCCTGTACCTTGTTTCAATATCAGTTAGACCATGCCACTTTTCAGGTAAAGGCAAAATTGATTTTGAAAGAACAGAAACTTTTTTTGCAAGAACTGAAAGCTCGCCTTTCTTGGTTTTCATTATGGTTCCTTCAACACCAATGAAATCCCCCTGATCTATTTTTGAAAGCAAATCAAAAGAATCTTTTTCAGTATCATTAGCTGAACCAACAACCTGAATCTTGCCAAAAGAATCTTGCAAACTAAGGAAATGAAGTTTGCCAAACCCCCTTTTGATCATTATCCTGCCGGCAACCGATGCATTGTCTTTTGTGTGATCCCCAGCTTCGAGTTTTGAATCGAACTTTTCTTTAAGTTCAACAGAAGAAGCAGTTATTTTGAAAGTATATGGATAAGGGTCTATTCCGGAATTCCTGATATCGCGAAGATTTTTTTTCTTGCTTTCAATAAGTTCATCGATTCCTGTTGACATAATTAATATTCACTTCTTTTACTTTTCTTCCTTTCGGAAAATAACCAATCAAAAAAAGAGTGGTTTTAATGCCAAAATATGGCAAGCGAGCCCGAAGGGATTTGAACCCTTGACACGCGGATTAAAAGTCCGCTGCTCTACCAGGCTGAGCTACGGGCCCAGACTCGCTATTATGCCATACTCAGAATAGAATATCCATAAAGAGAGTTTTTTTAAGGTTACTATTAAGCAAAATAACTATGGTAACTGAGATTTCCTGCATAGCTGCCAAAAAAGCGCTTGAAAACGGAGCAGTGCTCCTAGATGTAAGAGAAAAGGAAGAATATGCAGCATCCAGAATTGAGCCAAGCATGCTAATTTCATTAGGGGAATTACAATCAAAGATAAAGGAAATCCCAAAAAACAAGTTTATTTTGACCCTCTGCCATCACGGGATGCGATCCATGAGCGCAGCACATTTTTTGGAATCAAACGGGTTTCAGGCAGCAAGTGTAAGGGGCGGCATCGAAGAGTGGTCAAAAAAAATTGATCAAAAAATACCAAAATACACAAAAAGAATTATTGGAAATAAAATAGAAATATTGCTTTTTGAAAAAAAAACATGATTATTCCGAAACCGGCAAAATTTCTTTCATTCCATTCATGTAAGGCTGCAGCACTTTTGGAATTGTAATTGAATTACGTTTTTCGTCATAATGAGTTTCAACCAATGCACGCAATGCACGCGAAGTTGCAATCGCAGTACTATTCAAAGTATGCACATAATCTTTGTCGCCACCTTTCAACCTAAATTTTACATTAGATCTGACAGCCTGATATGAAGTGCAATTTGAACAAGAAACAACCTCGCGGTATTTTTCTTCACGAGGCATCCAGACTTCCATATCATATTTCTTTGCCGCAACAATTCCAATATCGCCGGTGCAAATATTTACTACTCGATAAGCCAAACCAAGTTCATTGAAAAGCAACTCTGCGTTTGCAAGAAGCTCCTCATGGAACGCCCAAGAATCAGCAGGTTTACAAAAAACAAACTGTTCAATTTTATTGAACTGATGCACCCTGAAAATCCCTCTTGTGTCAATACCGTGCTTTCCGATTTCTCTCCTGAAACAAGGACTTATTCCTGCAAGTTTAATTGGTAATTGAGATTCTTGAAAAATTTCATCCCGATACATTGCGGCCATTGGATGTTCAGAAGTTGCAATAAGATACATGTCCTCAGAATCAATTTTGTACATCACACTTTCAAAATCGCCAAGATCCGTTACCCCTTCATACGCCTTGCGGTTCATCATCAAAGGGGGCTGAATTAGACGGAATCCTTTCTTCATTAAAAGGTCAATTGCAAAGCGCTGCAATGCAAAATCAAGAAGCGCAAAATCGCCCTGTAAAAAATAAAATCCTGAACCAGCAACTTTTGTAGCCCTATCAAAATCCGCCCAACCATTCTTTTCAAGAATATCTCCATGCGGAGGCAGATTCGGGCGGGCAATTTTTTTACCGACTTCACACACAACAACATTTTCAGAATCATCTTTGCCAACAGGAACAGAATCGTGCAAAACATTAGGTAACCTTAAAAGATAAAAATCAATTTTCTCCTTTAACGGAGCAAGAGAAGCATCAATTTCTTTTATTTTATTTGGAAGCTCTTTAGCCTCTTTGATTTTTGCGGAAAAGTCTTTACCTTGAGATTTAAGTTGGTTAATGGATTCAGTAATATCGTTTCTTTGTTTTTTCAACGCATCGCCATTTTGCAGCAATACACGATACTTTTCATCAAGAGCAAGCAAATCTTTTAGCCAAGCTTGTTTTTCCTTATCTCCTCGCTTCTCAAGATCTTTCAAGACAAGAGAGTGATTTTCTCTTACAAACCTAATATCAAGCATACAATATTTGACTAAAACAAATAATAAAAACTGGTCTGACGCCAAAAGTATCATGGAAAAAGACATTGTGGTGCTCCGTTATGGCCATAGAATTGTAAGGGATTACAGAGTTACAAGCCATTGTTGTCTTGTTGCAAGAGCATTCGGTGCAAAAAAAGTGGAAATTGTAGGCGATAAAGACCAAAAAATCATTGATACAGTAAATGATATAAATAAACGATGGGGAAACGGAGCAGAAGCCGAATTTGTTGACAATTGGAGGCCAAGAATAAGCTATTACAAAAATAAAGGATACAAAGTAGTGCATCTCACAATGTATGGAATATCAGTACAAGATGCTGAAAAAACATTAGAAAACGACAAAAAAATTTTAGTTGTAATTGGATCACAAAAAGTAGAACCTGAAGTGTATGAAAAAGCAGACTATAATGTTTCAGTGACAACTCAACCACACTCTGAAATTGCGGCATTAGCAGTATTTTTGGATAGAATGTTTAAAGGAAATGAGCTTACTAAAAAATTTTCTGGCGCCGAAGTAGAAATTGAACCAAACCCAAAAGGAAAAACTATACACGAATCAAGAAAAAACAAGTAAAAAAGTCATAGCGTTTATAAAACATTATAGAAGGATACAACTTATATGGGGAAAAAAACAACAAAGAAAATCCACGAATTTACCCTTGCGCAAGACTTCCTCAAATCAATAGCCGGAGACTACGCAATCGAATTAGTGTCAATTTGTTCAAGAAAACGAAAATTAGTAACAGATGAGGAAATAGGTAAAAAACTCCCTTTGAAAATTACTGAAATAAGAACAATACTCAATAGACTACATTACAGAGGAATTGCTTGTTACCAGAAAACAAAGAACATGAAAACAGGATGGTATTCGTATACTTGGGAAGTGAAAACTGGGAGAATTGCAGAATTACTCCTTGAAAAACAAGCAGAAGAAATAGACCGAATGGAAAAAGAAATTGAATTTGAAGGAACCCACGAATTTTTCAGTGCGGGAAAAGACCTTGCAGAATATCCTTTTGAAATAGCGGCAGAATACCACTTTAAATGCCCAGAAACAGGAAAATCTCTTGAATTAATAGATAATAAAAAAAGAGTAAAAAACCTCAGAAAAAGAATAGAATTAATGAAAGAAGAAGTAAACGAACTCCAAAAAATTACATAAACACAAATTTTAGGACACATGCTCCAACGATTGTTCAAACTATAAAAAAGACCAATACTTAAAATAAAGCACTAAAAAAGCTTTTTTTTACAAATGAAGGCTCTAACAAAGGAAAAAAAGATAATTTAAGGTAATAAAGGGGTTTTAAAAAAAATGGGCAGTTATTTAAAGGTTTTGTAATAAAATTATTTCTATTAAAAGCGGGGTAGGGCAGCCAGGAGTGCCCGTCGGGCTCATAACCCGAAGGTCGAAGGTTCAAATCCTTTCCCCGCTATTATC
>Ga0210057_1001437_pt1 | contig 36236 bp, 29 predicted proteins | sample CryGeyCG2114_010_2_FD_183968 | JGI IMG/M metagenome (GOLD analysis project Ga0210057, IMG submission 183968) | Groundwater microbial communities from aquifer - Crystal Geyser CG10_big_fil_rev_8/21/14_0.10 (SPAdes) (version 2) | ecosystem: Environmental > Aquatic > Deep subsurface > Groundwater ... | reverse complement strand
CAGAAAAAGCTTAAAATTGGCGACGTCATCACCTATCAGCACCCTTCAGATAAAAAAATTATCTATATCACTCACCGTATCGTGAAGATTGATAAAACCGGTTTACTTTGGCGGTTTGAAACTAAGGGAGACGCTAACCCGGCCTCCGATTTTGGTTTGGTGACTCAAGCCGGCACCGAAGGTAAAGTGATATTGATAATTCCTCTCATTGGTTATCTGATCGAATTCTTTAAGACCCCGGTGGGCTTCATATTATTAGTTGCTTTGCCGTTATTAATATTTATTGTTCGGCAGGCCAGAGATGTACTACAAATGTGGAAAAAGCGGAATGTTCCTCCCGTCCCAAAGGTATTGGTAGCGATACTTCTTGCTTTTTCTTTCCTGGCCGCCAGAATTAGTTTTGTAACCTATGCTTCTTTTACTTCGGGGCAAGCGGCGATTACCGGTGTCACTCTAAGCACGGCCGCTTCTTTTGAATCCGTTCTACCAGTGATTAGCAATGTCAGTCATTTTATCGGTACGCCCGGCTCGCCGAATCAAAAAAAAGCAACCGTCAGCTGGGAAACTAATGAGCCGGCGACTTCTAATTTAAAATGGCGGACAGATCCGGCCGATCCTTGGACGGCTTTGACGGTGGATACGATTGCCGACCAAACACATCACTCTCGTGATATTGACGGGCTTTTGCCGGAAACAACTTATTATGTTGAGGTTGAAAGCGCTGACAGCGCCGGCAATTCGGCGACTGCTTCTTATAGTTTTAATACTAGCGATTTAAGAGCAGGGGTTGATTGGTCAGAGGATATTGTAATTAACGAGTTTTTACCCAATCCGATCGGAAATGATACGGCTTTGATGCCGGGTGGCGAGTGGATTGAACTTTATAATCGCGGTTCATCGACTCACAATCTGCAAAGCTGGTATCTTACAGATTTTGAGGGCAGCAGACTTAATTTAACTTTGGGGAATATTACTTCTTCGAATTCGTCCACAACCGGTTTTGATATTGCTCCGGGTGAGTTCATGGTTGTTTATCGAAATGGAAATTCGAATTTTGAATTAAATAATAGTTTTTGGGGGGACGAAGTTAATCTTTATTCTTCAACCAATATATTAGTTGATCAACATTCTTATTCGGTTGCCTTTGGGGATGAGGTTTTAGAAAACAAATCCATTGCTCGTTATCCTGATGGAACCGATAATAATTGGTTTGACCCGATTCCGTCTCCCGGTAGACCGAATGTTCTCGAGGTTCAGCCATTGCCAACACCGACTCCGAGTTTGGAATTTTCTTTAAGAGGTGATAAAAAAGCAGTGTCATTTACGGTTTCAAATGTCAATGCGTTTGAAAAAATTAGTTATGAAATTGTTTATGATTCGATTGGTGAAGATAAAGGAATCGCCGGATCTGCTGATTTAAACGGAGAAAATACTTTCAGTCGAAGCAATCTGCTTTTGGGAACTTGTTCGGAAATAGAAGGTAAAGTTTGTGTTTACGACGAAGGAATTACCAAACTTCATTTGAAAGCAACTTTATTTTCCGGCAGTGTAGAAACGGTTTTGGAAAAAGGGATTGACTACTGATGAAAAAGAATTTGCTTCTGGTATTATTTTTCTTTTTACTGGCAGTAAAACCAGTCTTGGCGGCGGATTTGAATATTGATTGTCCGGCGTCACCAACAGTATGCAGTAAAAGCGGTTTTGCTGACCCGCTGTTTAGCAATACCCTTGATGGGTTTTGGTATCCGGGAAAGTCTATCACCAAAACACTTAATCTAAAAAACTCCGATTCGGAAACAAGGGAAATGGCAATTAGGGGAACAAGAACTTCAGATTTTAGTATTTTGGAAAATGTAATGCAGATCAGTATTGTTGGAGGAACGACAGTAATTTGGAGTGGGTCGGTGACCGATTTTTATGGTCAAGATAAAATTGGAATGGGAATTTTTGCTCCCGGAGCGGATCTTGATTACGATTTTACGGTTTCTATGTCTTTCGCAGCTGATGATAATTATCAAAATAAAGAAACGGTTTTTGATTTGACTTTGGGTTTTTGGGTAGAACCAGTTTCTACTCCAACACCAACCCCAACATCAGCTCCCGGAGGTGGTGGAGGTGGAACGGTTTTGGGGGCGAGTGTTTCGGCTCCAGTATGTTCTGATATCGCGCCCGCTTCCGCGCCTGTTTTAACCAGTGCTGTTGCCGGAACTAATAGTGTTACCTTATTTTGGAATGAAGCCAATGGACCCTTAACATATTATTTAATTGCTTTTGGAACTCAATCAGGGGTGCCTTTATATGGCAATCCTAATATTGGAGGTGCGGGGACGACTTCTTATACTGTAACCAATTTATCAGCCGGACAGCTTTACTATTTTAAAGTGCGTGCCGGAAATGGTTGTATGCCTGGTCCTTTTTCTAGTGAACTTTCCTCGGTGCCATTGGGAACAACTTTAGCTGTTGGAGTACCTCCGGGTTTTCAAGAGGGAGTTTTGGGAGTAGAAACGGGTAAAGAAGGCGCTCCGGGCGAGTTGGGGGGAGGAACTGCTACCGGTTCTGGTGAGGTTGAAGGGGAAGCTATTGGTAAATTTTCCAAACTGCCTTTAATTTTGGGTGGTCTTGTTTTAATCCTAATCTTAATAGTGGTCATTTCTTTTTTCAGAAGGAAAAAATAATTTCTTTGAGTCTTCTTTACTTTTCACTCCTGGCAGTGCTTTAATATATCCATGTCTGCCATTTGGAATTTTTTCTTTCCCCATCAGACCAATAATCAAAAAGCCCAAATTATCAAAGCCTCGTCTCTTTTTATTCTGACCTTTCTTTTTCTGTTTTTACAGATAAGTCTTAGTTTTTTTGTTTTGGCCAAGCCCTCGGTCCTGGGCTTTTCTTCCAATATTACTCCTGAAAGAATTATTGAACTGACCAATCTGGAAAGAGGAAAGTTAGGGCTGACGGACTTGAAACCCAATCAGTTGCTGTCGGAAGCCGCTAGGCAAAAAGCGGCCGATATGTTTGCTTTTAACTATTGGGCTCATGTTTCACCTTCGGGCCGAACGCCTTGGACTTTTTTTACGGATGTGGGTTATAAATATCAATACGCTGGGGAAAACTTGGCCCGCGATTTCCGTGACCCCGATTCAGTGATTCGCGCTTGGATGAATTCGCCTTCTCATCGGGAAAATGTGGTTAATGAAAAATATCAGGAAATTGGGGTAGCGGTGGTGGACGGTACATTGCAAGGAGTGGAAACAACTCTTGTGGTCCAGCTTTTCGGAACGCCATACGGAGCGGTGGAATCTAAACCGGTCGAAAAAGCCGCGCCTAAGCCCGCAGAAAAGCCGGTAGCGGCTCAGCCGGTGGAAACTTTAGGTGAGAAAAGACAGTCAGTCTTAACCAGCCCGCTTGATCTGACCAAAGCCTTAATCATTTTTGTGGTGGGCATTTTAATCGGCGCTTTTGCCATTGATATTTTGATGGTTTCCCACCGCGATACGCCGAGAATTTCCAGTAATAGTTTAGCGCAAATGATGTTTTTGCTTTTTGTTTTAGTTGCCGGACTTTTAATTAAAGGAGGAGCGATTCTTTAAATTAACGGATTAACGGATTAACGGATTAACGAATTAATAAATTAATAAATAATCCGTTAATAGATAATAGATAATAAACTATGAAGATTTTATTTGAAAACATTAAAAAACATTTAGTTCACTATTTAGTCCTGTTATTTTTATTGGTTTCCGGCGGACTCTCCTTTTTTTATTTTCAGCGTTTTCCCCAGGCGCAAATTGTTTCTGCCTTTCTAACCGCCTCTTTTTATGTTTTATGGGGAGTGATTCACCACTATCTTGAAGGAGACCTTCACTTGCGGGTAGTGGTAGAGTATATGGCCGTGGCTATTTTAGGTTTCTTGGTTCTTTTCACCCTTGTCAATCGGGTGTAGAATGTATCCTATATGAAGGGAGTTATTTTAGCAGGAGGTTTAGGAACCAGACTTTATCCCCTAACTTACGTGACCAACAAACATTTGCTTCCGGTTTTTGATAAACCAATGGTTTTTTATCCGATTCAAACATTAGTAAAAGCGGGCATTGATGAAATTATGATTGTTACCGGTGGTCCTTTTGCGGGCCATTTTCTATCGGTTTTGAAAAATGGCAAGAGTTTAGGGGTGAAACATTTGGAGTTTGCTTTTCAAGAAGGTGAAGGGGGAATTCCTGTCGCTTTGTCGTTGGCCGAAGATTTTGCCGCCGGCGGGTCGATTGCCGTTATTTTAGGTGACAATACCACTGATGCCGATATTAAGTCGGCAGTAAAAAACTTTTCTGGAGGAGCGACTGTGTTTTTAAAAAAAGTTGGCGATCCCCAAAGATTCGGGGTAGCCGTTTTTGACAAAAAGGATAAGAAAAAGTTAGTTGAAATTGAAGAAAAACCCAAGCGACCCAAGTCAAACTTGGCCGTGACCGGGCTTTACCTTTATGATAATAAAGTTTTTGATATTATCCGGACCTGCAAACCTTCAAAAAGGGGAGAATTGGAGATAACGGATGTTAATAATGTTTATCTGGGCCAGGGAAAATTAAACTGGTTTGAACTTAAAGGTTTTTGGTCGGACGCAGGAACATTCGAAAGCTTGTTTAGGTCTAATGCCCATTGGGCAAAAAAGAAGGGGCGAGGAGTATAATTTTATTATGGGTTTTGTACGACATCCTAAAAATCCCATCTTGCTTCCCGATAAGTATCATACCTGGGAGGATATGGCGGTTTTTAACCCCGGGGCAACTTTTTTCCGGGGAAAATTTCATCTACTTTATCGGGCGATTGGCGAATATGTGAACTATGTCTCGTCGATTGGCCATGCTATAAGCGAAGACGGGATCAATTTTACCAGAGACCCTGAGCCGGTAATTGTTCCGGAAAAAGATTATGAGCAATATGGGATTGAGGATTTACGGATTAATCCGCTCGAAGGAAGTTTTTATTTAACCCATACGATTTTGGGATGTCCGGCTAACAAAGGAGGAGAGCCGCATCGGGTGGGTTTGATAAAAACCAACGACTTTATAAAGTTTGAGAGATTGGGAGTAATTACGCCAAAGGAGATTTGCAGTCGCAACGGCGTCTTGTTTCCGGAAAAAATTAATGACCGTTATGTTTTGCTGCATCGACCATTGTATTCCGCTGGCAGTCAGAGGAACGGGCGAACGATTGCTCCAGAGATTTGGATTTCTTTTTCTCATGATCTTCTTTTATGGAAAGACACTCAACCATTGTTGAAACCGCAATACTGGTGGGAGAATTATAAGATTGGCAGCGGTCCGCCGCCAATTAAAACAAACAAAGGCTGGTTGCTCATCTATCACGGAGTAGATCAGGAGCGAGTCTATCGGGTAGGCGCAGTACTTTTGGATTTGGCAGATCCCAGAAAAGTTATCTTCAGAACAAAGGAACCGATTTTAGAACCAAAAGAAGAATATGAACTTTTTGGCGACGTGCCCAACGTTGTTTTCCCAACCGGACTGGTGGAAAAAGACGGTTTGCTCTATCTTTATTATGGGGCGGCCGATAAAACTGTTTGTTTGGCAACTGCTTCTCTCGAGAAGCTATTATCTAGTTTGAAGTAGTCTTTTTCTTCTCAAGAATTTGGTGGTAAACCTTTTCGTATTCGTCCACCATTTTTTCTACGGTGAAATGTTTTTCTACCCTTTCTCGACAATCTTTTCTTGAAATTTGATCAATTTTCTTTATGGCTACTTCGGCTTCTTCAAGTGTGTTTACCACAAAACCGGTTTTCTGATCTTCGATTACTTCAGGGATTGAGCCTAAGTTCATGCCGATTACAGGCGTTCCACAGGCCATTGCCTCGATTAAAGTCAGTCCGAATCCTTCAGGGTAGGTGTTGAGATGAAGAAATCCTAAAGCGTTTTTAAGAAGATCTTTTTTCACTTCATCAGAAACAGTTCCCAGATATTCAATTTTGGGGTCTAGAAAAGGTTTTATTTCATTATCAAAATATTTTTGATCTTGGATTAAGCCGGCAATTTTAAATCTAAGTCCGAGTTTTTTGATTAGTTTTACTGCCAAATGAATACCCTTTTCGGGGGAGATTCTGCCAATGAAGCACCAATAACTTTCTGGTCTATCGTTAAACTGATATTCATTTAACGGTATGCCATGATAAACATTACCGATGTAATTTAAGTCTGGGGCATGTTTTCTGTCAGCCATGCTGATGGAGACGAAGTAGGTATTGGAATATCTTTGGTAGATTTCTCTTACCTGAGGTGAGGAGAAGCCGTGAATGGTGGTAACAACCGGAGTTTTTACTAGTTTTGAAAAAACAAGAGGATAAGCATCATAATGATTGTGGATAATATCGTAGTTTTCTGCCTCTTCGAAAACCCTAGCTGAATGAAGATATTGATATACTTTCGGTTCCAAATCGTGATCTTCGGAAATTGGCCGGGGACAAATCCATTTAAGTTGTCCTTGAGTGATTGAGTCACCGGTTGCGTATAAAGTAACCTGATGACCTCTTTTTACCATGCCCTCGGTTACCCAGCTGGCAATGAGCTCCCATGGTCCGTAATCTCGTGGTGGGGTACGCCAATGAATGGAAGAAAGAATAGCGATTTTCATAACTGAACTTTTTTAAAAGAGTGGTATGCGATTAAATAACTTAGGATTGATTCCGCGCCTTGGTTTGGGTTGACACCGGCAGTATCAATTCCATCTTTAACCCCGCCGGTTTCTTTGTCAACTAAAGAAACATCAAGAATATTTTCTCCATGATACCAAGCAAGGGCTTTTTTGGCAAAGTGGTAATACTGTTTTTCCCGAGTAACTTCGAATGCCAAACAGCACGCCTCCACCGTGCTACCTGCCTCTACAGGCTGTTGACCATATAAAACCCTTTTGCCATCCTTGGTAAACCAACTTTTATTTCCCGGAAAAGAGAAATAGTCTTTTTGCCTATCAAAAGTTGTCTCTAGAAGAAAGTCCAGTGTTTCTAAAGCAACTTTTAGATATGGTTTTTTCCCAAGAATTTTATAAGCATAAATTAGAGCTGAAGGAAGGCGGCCATTATCGTAAGAGAGTATCTCTTCAAACCAATGCCAGTTACTGTCGGAGAAGCTTTGTTTTTTTTGAATAAGAAAATCTGCCAAGTTTTTCGTTTTTTCTTTGATTTCGGAAAAATTTTTGGCAGTTTTTTGACGATGGTAAAAAGCAGCGATCAGATTGGCGAGGGTCCTTTGACTTAAGGTCAAGTCTATCAAGCCTGACATTTGTTGGAAAGTTAAATCAGCGGTTTTTCTACGTTTCTCGTCTATATCTTCATTGGCTATCTCGGCTAAAGCATACATTGCCCGGCCGAAATGTTCCCCTAACGGATTTGAGCAATTTTTCCACTGAAGATCGGGTTTAAGGTCATTAAAAAATCCATTATCTTTTTTCGCTAATATTAAGAACTTTAAATAAGTGTCAATTAATTTTTCTCGATTAGAGATACACTTACCCCACCTCAGACAAACTTGTAGAGCTCTGGCGTTGTCATCGGTAGTATAGCCATGATTCTTGTCTGGAATGGCGAAGAAAGAGTGTTCGAGAATTCCTGTTTTGTCGGTTAGTCTATAAAGGTGGTCAAATTTAAGAGCAGGGAGCGAAAATCGTCCGGTGCTAGTTTTCTCCATTTTTATTTTTTATTACGGCTTTAAATAAACTTAGATACTGCATGGCCACATTTGTCCAGGTCATCAGTCTGCCATAATCATAAGCGTTTTTTTCAATAGTCTTTTTCTTTTCCGGATTTCCCCAAAGTTCAATTACCGATGAAGCAATGGCATTGGGGTCTTTGAAAGGAATAAGAATACCCCGATTATTCGCCAATGTTTCTTTGGCATAAACATAAGGAGTAGAAATACAACATTTTCCGGCGCCGATGGCATAAGCTAAAGCGCCAGAAGAGGATTGTTGTGGATCAAGATAAGGGGTAATATAAAAATCAAGAGTTTTTAACCAATCTATTAATTGTTCTAGTGTAATATACTGATTGACGAATCGGACATTTTTGCTGATTCTGAGTTTTCTGGCCAGTTTTTTTAAAGAATTGCGGTATAATTCGCCGTGTTCTTTAAGATAAACTGGGTGGGTCTGTCCGATGATCAAATAAAGAACCTCTGGATATTTTTTGGCAATAATAGAAACTGCTTCCAGGGCGTATTCAAGTCCTCTTCCCGGGGTAATCAAGTTAATATTTCCCAGAACCAATCGGTTGGAAAGTCTTCTTTTTCTTTTAAAAGGAGCACTGGGTCCAAGGGGTAAATCGGGAGTTCCGTGTGGAATCGTCACTATTTTTTCACCCGGGATCAAGTATTCATTGACTAATTTTTTGCTGATGTTTTCCGTCATAACGATTACAGCCGCTGCTTTATCAACCAGTCTTTTAAGAATAATGGCTGGTTCGCTGTTAGGATCGTCAAGTACGGTGTGAAGGGTGATTATCAAGGGTTTTTTAATTGTTTCAGAGAAAGGAATGATGTACTCCCCATAGTGCCCTCCAAATAACCCGAATTCGTGTTCAAGAACAACCACGTCGGTACACGACTTATTAATATAGTCGGCGGCGCGGAGGTAAGAGTCTAAATCGTCTTGAACAATTTTGAATTTGACTTCCCATGGGTAAGCGGTTATCTCTTCTGGTCTGACTACTGCCATAATCTCTGCCAAGACGTGGGGATTAAGAAGATTAATTGCATTGGTGAGATCTTTGGTAAAAGTGGCGATCCCGCACCTGCGCGGGATATATGAAGAAACATAAATTGACCTGATCTCTTTTGTTTTTTCAGTTAGGATTTTCTCTAAATCGGCCATGGTAAATTATTATACCACTATGCCGTTTTTTCTTCGAGGTATCGGATTAACTTGGAAGCTATCACCATTGGGCTAAAATTTTCGGTTACAAAAACTTTGGCCTTTTTCCCCATTTTTTTCCGAAGGTTCGAATCAGTAAGCATTTTTTGGAGTACCGTGGTTAATTCATCAGTATCAGCGCGAGGTTGATTGTCAACTAATTTTGGAGAAACAAGAAATCCGGTAAGCCCGTCTTTAACAATTTCCTGAGTTGAGGTGGCTTTCATGGAGATTACGGGTTTTTCGCAAAATTGGGCTTCAACTAAAGGTAAACCAAATCCTTCACTTCTTGAAGGGGCAACATAAATGTCGCAAAAATTCATTAAATTTCTCATGAAGTCGGCGGAGAACTCACCCACAATATATCTGATCCGGTTTGAAATTCCCAACTTTTTGGCCAACTTAACTTCTTCTGCTGAATGAAGAAAACTTCCTTCAGATGGCCAAGTTTTGATAAGATAAAGCCAGGGCACTTCAGGTTTAATTTTGCCGAGAGCAGCGATTACTTCCTGCGCTCCTTTATTGGTTGCATCACCTCCTGTAGTGAAAAGAATAGGAACTTCTTGGTGGCGAGCTTTAACCAAATCAAAGAAAAAAGGCAGATTTAAGTTTTGATGGGAGATAGAAATTAGCGCCAAGAAAGAAACCAATTGAGCTTCGCTAATTTTTTTCCAGAAATTTGGGTCAACTGCCTCAGGAAGGACTTTGATAATTTCTGGTTTGAGGCCGTCCTTAATAAAAATTTTTTGGCAATGTGAGCTGGGAGTGAGGATAAGGCTTAGTTGGTTGTATTCTGGAATAAATTTTTCCACTCTATCATCTGAAACAATCCAAGGAACGACCTTCAGACCAATTTTTTGGGGTTTATCGACAAAGTCTTCGTATGAATGCCAGGAACCAACCCCTAAAACTAACTCTGGTTTAAATTCAAGAATTTCTTTGGCAGGGAATTCTTCTGAGCAAATTATGATTTTATTTGCAACCCCGATTTGTGACAATCCCGAAGAAAGGGAGGTTGCTTGGTTAACAAAACTGTAGCCCTGTCTTTGGACTAAAAGAAGAATTTTATTAACCTTCATTAAATTAAGATTTTTTAATAGTTTTTAACTCCTCAATTTTATCATTTTTGTCAGCAATTGTCTTGATTTGCTATAGCAAGTTCAAACATTACTTGTCAAAATATCAGTTTTAAAAAACTGATATTTTGAATTGAGTTAGTTGTATAATGAAGGTCGATGAAACTTCTCGTTACTGGTGGTGCAGGATTTATCGGCTCAAACTTTATTCGGTACTGGTTGAAAAAATATCCTTCCGATCAAATATCTAATTTAGATAAGCTCACTTACGCCGGTAATCTTTCTTCTTTAAAAGATATCGAAGGAAAGCCCAACTATAAATTTGTTAAAGGTGATATTTGCAACGGAAAATTGGTGGCGGAATTGATGGAAGGAATCGATTTGGTTGCTCATTTTGCGGCTGAGAGTCATGTGGACCGCTCAATAACCGGTCCGCAGATTTTTCTTAAAACCAATGTTTTAGGAACCCAAGTCCTTCTGGATGCGGCGGTTAAATATGGAATTAAGAGGTTTGCACATGTTTCAACCGATGAAGTGTTTGGTGCCCTGCCTGATAATGGTAAAGAAAAATTCAGTGAAGATTGGCCATTTAGGCCGAATTCTCCTTATGCAGCTTCAAAAGCGGGAGCAGACTCCTTAGTTAGGTCTTATTTTAAAACTTACGGTCTGCCGGTTAGTATTACCAATTGTTCTAATAACTTCGGACCATACCAATTTCCGGAAAAACTGATTCCTTTAATGATTACCAATTTGATGGAAGGTAAAAAAGTGCCGGTTTATGGTGACGGCATGCAGGTGCGGGATTGGCTTTATGTTGACGATCATTGCCGGGCGATTGACTTGATAGTTCATAACGAAAAAACGATTGGGGAAACTTTTTGTGTTGGCGGTTTAACCAAAGACATTCCCAATATTGAAGTAATCCGAAAAACTTTAAAAATTATGGGAATGGATGAGTCAATGATTGAATATGTTACCGACCGGCCCGGCCATGACCGGCGGTATAGTGTTGATTGGACAAAGATTAAAAAAACCCTTGGGTGGAAACCACAATACGATTTTGACACATGGCTGGAAAAAACAATTTCTTGGTACAAAAAGAACACCAATTGGTGGAAACCTCTTAAAGATAAACAGCAAAAATACTTTAAGAAACAGTATGGTAAAAAAAATTAATTCAATCACCCCTGAAGAAATTTCCATCAAAGGGGTTGGAGTTTTAAAGAGAAATATTTTTGCCGACAACAGAGGCTTTCTGATAGAAACTTTTGCCAATTCAAAAGAATCGGAGCCGAGTGTCTATGCGTATTCTTCTTTGGTTCAGCCGGGTTGTGCCAAAGATATGGATAAATTCCATTATCACCAAAAACAAAGTGACCGTTTTACGATAGTATTGGGGAAAATGTGGGTTTTACTTTTTGATCTGAGGAAAAATTCTCCCACTTATAATAAATTGGAGGTGGTTTTATTGGAAGGCGGAAATGGGGAATACAAAGAAAAAATTACCATTCCTGCTTATACACTTACCATTCCACCGGGAGTTTATCACGGGATAAAAAACCCGGGCTTAAAGCCGGCAATTTTGGTCAATCATCCGACTTACGAATATAATCCCGAAGATGAAGGGAGAACTCCTTTTTTGGAAATACCTGTTCCTGGCCTGAACAACAGTAATTTTTCTTGGGATTTAGTTAAATGAAGAAAAAAATTCTTGGAACTGGACTTATTGGTTTGGTGGGGTCAAGGATTGTTGAGTTGCTGGAAAATCAATTTGATTTTGAGGATTTGGCCTTTGATCAAGGATTTGACATTACCAAAAGAGAAACAATCGAGGAAAAAATTGCTTTTTCTTCCGCCGGAACCTTAATTCACTTAGCCGCTTTTACCGATGTTAATGCCGCCTGGAAAGAAAAAGGAGACAAAGATGGGAATTGTTATAAAATTAATGTTTTGGGAACAAAAAATATTGCCGATCTTTGTCAAAAATATAGTAAACAGTTAATTCATTTTTCCACCGATTTTATTTTTAGCGGAAAAAAAGATGGCTTTTATACCGAGGAAGATATTCCTAGTCCGATTGAATGGTATGGAGAAACAAAATATTTGGCAGAGGGAGAGGTTAAAAATTCCGGTAATAAATTTTGTATTGTTAGAATTGCTTTCCCTTTCAGAGCTGAATTTCCAACCAAACCCGATCTGGTGAGAAAAATTGTTGAAGGCTTAAAAAATAAGACATTATATCCGCAATTCTCCGACCAAATTATTACCCCGACTTTTATTGATGATATTGCTTTTGGTATCGGAAAAATCATTGAGAAAAAAACAGAGGGAATTTTTCATTTAACCGGTTCGAGTTGTATTTCTCCTTTTGAATTGGCGCAAAAAATCGCCGAAGTTTTTGGACTGGACAAAAGTTTAGTGAAAAAGGGAAGTTTAGTGGATTATATGACCAATAATCCGGGAGTTCGTCCTTACCAAAAAAATGCGAGTTTATCTAATAAAAAAGCAGAAGAAAATTTGGGAATAAAAATGAGAACAATAGATGAAGCGCTTCTCGAGGTCAAAAAACAACTTAATCTTTAATTAAATCCGGCCTATTTTTTTTGGTAATTTCCAGGGCTTTTTCGTTCCGCCATTTTTCTATTTCCCCGTGATCGCCTGAAAGAAGAACAGAAGGGACTTTCAAACCGCGGAAATCCTCCGGATGGGTGTATTGTGGGTATTCGAGTAGGGATTTAGATTGAGAGGGATTTAGGGATTTAGAAAAGGATTCAAAATTGGTGGCATCGGGTTTTTCGAGAACGCCGGGAATTAATCTGACAATAGAATCAACTATTGCCATAGACGGGATTTCGCCGCCGGTTAAAACATAGTCGCCGATGGAAATTTCTTCATCAATAAATTCCCTTACTCTTTCGTCCACTCCCTCGTAGTGACCGCAAATGAGTATGAGGTGGTCAAATTTTGAATATTCCAGTGCCATTTCCTGTTTCCACACTTTTCCTCTAGGTGAAAGCAAAATAACTTTTAAATTTTGACTTGCACTTTTACCTTTTAACTTTTGCCTTTTAACTTCTTCTATTGCTTTGACAATCGGAGCCGCCATCATCACCATCCCTACTCCACCGCCATAAGGCCGGTCATCAACCGTGCCTCTTTTGTCGTCGGTCCACCGGCGCAGATTATAAATAGTGATTTGTACCAATGATTTATCTTGAGCTCGCCGGAGGATACTTTCGTCGAATGGACCCTTAAACATTGCTGGGAAGAGTGTCAGAATATCAATTTCCATCAGCTTCAATTTTAACACATTGTGTTGATATGATATAGTAGTTCTACTATGAATTTAACCATTATTGGTGCTGGCTATGTTGGTCTAGTTACTGCTGCGGTTTTTGCCAAACTGGGGAATGAGGTCTGGGTGGTAGAAATAGACAACGATAAACTTAAGAAACTGTCTTGCGGAGAAATTCCTTTTTATGAACCGGGTTTGGGCGAGCTTATCACTAAAAATACCTCTGCAGGAAAGTTGCGTTTTACTAAAAGTTATAAAGAAGCAATCCTTGGTTCTGAAATAATCTTTGTTTGCGTTGGTACTCCCTCGAAGAATGGCAAGGTGGATTTAAGTTACGTCTATTCGGCCACTAAATCAGTCGCCGAAAATTTGAAAAATCCCGCCACCATCGTTATTAAAAGCACTGTTCCTCCGGGAATAAATTCAAAAATTGAGAAATGGATGAAAAGATTTACTAAAGTAAGTTTTGATTTGGCTTCGGTTCCGGAATTTTTAAGAGAAGGGAAAGCTCTTGAGGACAGTTTACATCCATATAGAGTTGTCATTGGTGTCGAGAAAAAATCAGTGGCGAAAAAATTACTTCAATTGCATAAAAAAATTCCCGGCAAACGACTGGTATGCAATTCTGCCAGTGCCCAAATGATCAAGTATGCTTCGAACGCCTATCTACCAACCAAGATTTCCTTTGCCAATTCGATTTCAATTCTTTGTGATAAATTCGGGGCTAAGGTTGAAGATGTCATGAAAGGTGTAGGAATGGACAAAAGGATCGGACCAGACTTCTTGGCAGCAGGGCTAGGCTATGGTGGTTCTTGTTTCCCGAAGGATATAAGTGCTCTCCTTCATCTTTCAAAGAAAGCCGGTTATAACTTCAGCATTTTGAAAGCAGTAGAAAAAACAAACAGAAAACAAGTTGATTATTTTGTAAAAAAAGTAGTTAGACTATGCGGAGGATCGGTTAAAGACAAGATTTTGGTTGTGTTGGGTTTATCTTTTAAGCCGGATACGTCTGATATAAGAAACGCGAGATCGTTGTTGGTGATTGAGGAATTACAAGAAAAAGGAGCTAAAATCAGGGCTTGCGATCCAGTGGCAATTTCAGAAGCCCAAAAAGTTATTAAAGAAGTTAAATTTTTCGGAGATCCTTACGAAGCAATGAAGGGAGTAGGAGCTTTAATTTTGGTTACAGAATGGGAGCAATATAAAAATTTGGATTTTGTTAAGATCAAGAAGTTGCTGAAATCTCCGATAGTTATTGATGGTTGGAATGTTTACAATAGAAAAAGGTTAGAAAAATTAGGTTTTGTTTATGAAGGGATAGGAAAATGAAAGAAGCGAAGTCTAAAAAAGTAGCCTTAATAACAGGAATTACTGGATTTGTTGGTTCCCATATGGCTGAACTTTTACTTTCAAAAGGTTTTAAAGTTCATGGGCTGTGTCGCTGGCGTTCAAGGACAGAGAACATTGACCACATCAAAACCAAAATTCATTTGGTAGAAGGAGATCTATTGGATGCTCACTCACTTCAGCAATTGATGATGGATGTGCGGCCGACTCACATTTTTCATTTGGCCGCCCAGAGCTTCGTTCCTGCTTCCTGGACTTCGCCAGCAGTGACTTTGGAGATTAATGTTGTTGGTTCGTGTAATCTCTTTGAAGCAGTTCGCGCCGCCCAGCTTAGTCCAGTGATCCAAATTGCCTGTAGTAGTGAAGAGTATGGTTTGGTAAAGCCAAATGAAGTACCAATCAAAGAAACTAATCCCCTAAGGCCTCTTTCTCCATATGGAGTGTCAAAAATAGCGATGGATTATCTTGGTTATCAATATTTTAAAAGTTATAACATGAAGATTATCAGAACAAGAGGATTTAATCATACTGGTCCGCGTCGAGGAGATGTTTTTGCCGAGTCAACTTTTGCGAAGCAAATTGCCGAGGTTGAGAAGGGCAAAAAAGAGCCAGTTATCTACGTGGGCAACCTAGAAGCAAAACGTGATTACACTGATGTTCGCGATATGGTAAGGGGGTATTTTTTAGCCGTCGAGAAAGGAGAACCCGGTGAAGTTTACAATATTAGTAGCGGTAAAGCGAGAAAAATAGATGAGGTTTTACAAACACTTCTTTCTTTCAGTAGAGTTAAGGTAGAAATTAGGCAGGATCCCGCCAGGATGCGGTCGTCCGATGTGCCGATTCTTATAGGAGATAGTAATAAGTTTAGGAAGCGGACGGGTTGGAAAAATACCGTTACTTTTGAGCAAACAATGGAAGATTTATTGAATTATTGGAGGGAGAAAGTATGAAAGTTGTCAATATGTTGGCTACCTATAATGAAAAAGACAATGTTGGTCCGATGGTGGAAAAATTGGAGGAAATTGCCCAAAAAAGACCGGATGATGAATTTATAACTTTAGTGGTGGATAGCCATTCTCCTGACGGTACCGGTGAAATTGTTAAAAAATTAGCCGAGGAAAGAAAAAATCTCTTTTTGTTGGAAACACCGAGAGGTTTAGGGATTTCTCTTATTCAGGGCTTTAAGTATGCAGTCAAAGAACTAAAGGCCGATGTAGTGATTCCCAACGATTGTGATTTCCAATGGGATCCCGAGCTGATTCCGCAAATGTTGGAGAAAATTGACCAAGGCTATGATGTTGTTGTTCCGTCGCGGCACGCCAGAGGGGGAAGAGATAATTTTAATGCCTTTAGAAAATTGACCCATTTTGTTTCCAATACTTTGCTCAATTATTATTGGGCAGGGATTTGCGAAGTAAAAGATTTAGCGGGGAACTTTAAGGCGATTAGAGTGAAAAATGTTTTGGATAAAGTTAATTTTGACACGCTTAATGTCCGTGGTTTTGTTATCCAATCAACAATGATTTATGAACTTTCTAAAACCGGAACCAAATTTGTGGAAATTCCGGCAGTTTATGGTACCAGAAGAGCCGGTGAAAGCAAGGTGAGTTTTTCTTGGCAGTTTATTAAAGACATTATTGAAACTTTTAAAAACTCCACCAGAATCCGTTTTGAAAGATCGCCTAAGTTTTTTAAATTTATTAAATTCGGGATTGTCGGCGGAACCGGTTTTGTCATTAATTTTGTCGGTTTTCGACTTTTAAAAATTGCTTTTAAAAATTTTCCTTTGGATATCAGTGTTATTAATTTCATTGCCAATGCAGTCGCGGCAGAAATGGCCATTATTTCAAACTTTATCTGGAATAATATTTGGACTTTTGCCAAAGAAAAGATAACCTCGGTGGGGAAAATTCTTTTAAAGTTCCTGCAATTCAATTTAACCTCGGTGTTTTCCGGAATCTTGATTCCCTCAACCTTAATCGGAGTTTTAACCAAGCTTTTTGGCGATCGGTATTCTTCCTTGTATTTTGTGATGGTTATTTTTGGCATAACTATTCCTCTCAACTGGTTGATTTATAACCAGATAATCTGGAAGAAAAAGCCCTAACCTACAAGTACGGTGCCCAGTCGGCGACCGGGGCGGTATTGTGAGAGATAAAATTGATGGCAAAAAGATAAATCGCCGGTAAAATTATTAAAAGAGCAATCTTAAACTCTTTTTTCTGAATAAATTTATCAAAGGCGATTAAGGCAAAAGGAACTAATGGCAAACTATATCTGGCTAGATCCCGGTGGGCGATAAATAAAGTGACGCCGAAAAATATTCCCGCAAAACTGACCAGATCGTACAATTTCTGCTTATAGAGAAAAATTACGGCCAAGGCGCCGATTAAATACTGCCAAACCATATCTTCCCGCCAAAAATCTCCCAGCCAACTTCGGTTCTGGGCAAAACTTTGAAAAGGCGGAAAAACTAAATGAAAATTATCACCGGAATGAAAATAAGCTAAAAAGTCGCCTGTTCTTAATTTGTAAAAGACAAAAACCGCCAGAGCGGAAAGGGGAATCAAGAGTAAGGGCAAAGTTGGCTTAATAAAATTATGAAAAATTTCCTTTATTTCCAATTTTCCATTTTTCTCTTTAAAAAGTTTATAGATTAAATAAATTTCGTATCCCGCAAACAAAAGAATGCCCGGACTTTTGGTAATTTGCGCCAAAGCGCCGAAAATTCCGGCCAGAATCAGGTCAAGCATAACATTTTTCTTTTTTGACCAAAGGTTGTTTGCTACCTGGTCAAAAGCGCTTTTGAAAAAATAGAAAGAAGCAAGAATAGCAAAAATAAAAAGCGGTTCCGGACTGCCGACGGCTTTAACCGTTACCCAACGGGCGGGAAAGATTAAAAATACTAAAGACAGCCAAAAAGGATTTTCCGATAGTTTAAATTTATAAAGGAATAGGTAAAAAGCCTGAACCGCAAGAATGGTGGCAAGAAGAGTGGAAATAAGCATGGCCGTCGGTCCTTTAAAAAAAAGATTAAGCCAGCTGATTGTCAGCGGATAACCCGGTAAATGGGCCGGATAATATTCCGGTGGAGTTGGCAGGGAAAAGTGGGAGGCAATAAAAGCCTTGTTATACCATGATTTAACAATTACCAGATAGTTTGGACCATCGTAATTTTTAAAAAGGGTATAAACTTCATTGTTTGGGCTAATTAGAGAAGGCAGCCAAATTGCCAGATTAACCAGTAAGGCCGCGATAATTAATAGAAGCAGGTCCTTTTTTATTCTCACTTAGTAAAATTATATCAAATATTAGTACTTCAAGCTACGAATGGCGGTTTGCCCTTCTTTTTGCTAAAATTATAATTATGGAAAAACTTACCGAGCTTTCCTTGTTCTTTCCCGCCTACAACGAAGAAGCTAATCTCAAAGAAACAGTGGAAAAGGCAATTCCGGTTTTGTCAAAAGTCGCCAATAAATTTGAGTTAATTATCGTTGATGACGGATCAAAAGACAGAACGGGAGAGATTGCGGATAAATTGGCCAAGAAGTATTCTTTTATTCGGGTAATTCACCATCGTTCAAACAAGGGATATGGTGAGGCATTAAAATCCGGGTTTTACAGCGCAAAATATGAATGGATTGTTTTTACCGATTCAGACGGACAGCTTGATTTTTCCGAAGTGGCAAAGTTAATTGAGGTAAAAAATGATGTCGATATTGTTGTCGGCTACCGGCTTGATCGTCAAGACTCTTTAGTTAGAAAACTTTTTGGTACGGGTTGGACTATGTTGGCTAATTTACTTTTAGGTACCAAGGTACGTGACGTTGATTGTGCTTTTAAATTGATCAATAAAAAGGTTATTGAAACAATTCCCCGCCTAGAGTCTACTCGCGGCGGAATGATTTCTCCGGAACTTTTGGGACGCGCCATAAAAGCCGGGTTTAAAATTAAAGAAGTTGGTGTTCACCATTTTTCCCGTACCAAAGGGAAACAATCCGGAGCGGAACTTAAAGTAATACTTAAATCATTTATTGATTTGGGAAAATTATGGTGGCAGATAAAATAAATAAAATAAAGAAGTGGATTAAAGAAAATAAATTTGAGTTTTGGTCGATAGCGGCAGTAGTGGCGGTTTCACTTTTCTTAAGGCTTTTCCGGATTTCATCATACATGACTTTTTTGGGGGATGAAGGCAGGGATGCTTTGGTCTGGTTAAGGATGACCCACGGCAAATTTACGCTTATCGGGCCGACTACTTCCATCGGCAACATGTATTTAGGGCCGCTTTACTATTATCTAATGCTCCCTTTTTACATTTTATTGGGAACGGTTGGTCCGTCTGTCGGAGTGGCTCTCTTTGCCGGAACAACCACTTTTCTTTTGTGGCTTTTTGGGCGGCAATGGTTTTCGGAAAAAGTTGGTTTACTATCGGCTTTTTTATATGCGATTTCACCGGTAGCAATTATTTTATCACGTTCCTCTTGGAACCCGAATGTCATGCCTTTTTTTGCCCTGCTTACAATTTGGGGAGTTTGGCAGTTTTGGCAAAAAAGCCGGTATTGGTGGCTTTTCTTAGTAGGAATAACGCTTTCTTTTGCCGTCCAGTCGCATTATCTCGGTTTACTTCTTGCCGGCGGGGTATTTATTTTCTGGATAATCAAATTTATTGGTTTGTTCAAGACCAAAAACCTGCCTGCCGGCAGGCAGGGTAAAGATCTCCCCCGGTTTTTGTTGATGAGCGGGCTTTGTGTCCTGGTTTTTGTTTCACTGACGATTCTTCCTTTGGTTTGGTTTGATTTAAGACACAACTTTATTAATTACCAGTCCTTTTATAAATTCTTTTCCGAAAGGCAAACCACCGTTAATCTTAAGCCCTATAAAGCAATTCCTCAAGTTTGGCCGCTCTGGCAGAATTTGGTGACTAGGTTGCTGACAGGGAAGGACGAAAAAGCCGGTTTATGGATTGCTCTGGTATTTGCTTTGGGGACAGTTACACTGACAGCGTCGGTGTTAAGAAAGGAAAAAAATAAAAAAAATCCCGCCCTTGTCCTGACAGTCGTTTTTCTGTTAACCGGGCTTTTGGGGATGGGGCTTTATAAACAGCATATTTATGACCATTATTTTGGTTTTTTATTTCCGGTAATTTTTTTATTGGCAGGAATAATTTTGGAAAAAGTTTGGCTGCTTTATAAAGTTGGTAAAATTGTTTCAATTCTTTTATTTATATTTTTAGTTACACTTTCAGTAGTTGAATCACCATTAAAGTATTCGCCTAACAATCAAATGAATCGAACAGCGGTTGTTGATAAAAAAATCATTGATGAATCAATGGGTAAACCATTTAATTTAGGAATGATCGCCAAACAAAATTATGATGCGGGCTATCGGTATTTTTTAGAGAAATGGGGGAAGAAAGCGGTTGATATTGATGCTCAAAAAATAAAGGAAACTATTACCGAGCAGCTTTTTGTGGTTTGTGAAGATAAGGAGTGTCAACCGCTTGGTCATCCCCAGGCGGAAATTGCCAATTTCGGTTGGTCAAAGATTAGTGATCAGTGGGAGTTTCCTTGGGGGACAAAACTTTTTAAACTAATCCGCTTTTAAATGAAAATTTTTTTAGCAAATTTTTTTAAAGAGATTTACAAACATAAATTAGAGTATTTTTTACTTTTTTTAATTTTATCTTTTTCGGCTTTCTTCCGCTTATTCCGTTTGGGACAACTTTTAGGATTTTGGTATGATCAAGGAAGAGATGCTTTAATTATTTGGGATCTTCTTCATTACCGTAAATTTTTTTTGATCGGCCCGGTTACCGGAATCGAAGGGATTTTTTTGGGTCCGTTTTATTATTATCTTTTGGCTCCATTCTATTGGTTGGGGAAGGGTAGTCCGGTGGTTGCCGCCGGCGGGCTTTCGTGGCTGACCGTAGGGGCGATTTTTTTGCTTTACTGGATAGGGAAAAAAATGTTTGGAGCCACAGTTGGATTGCTGGCGGCCTTTTTGTACGGCTTTTCTTATAATCTGGTAATTTTTTCTCGCTGGCTGGCAAATCCCAATCCTTTGCCGTTTTTTACTTTGCTGGTTTTAATTTTTTTATATAAATTTATAGAATCCCAAAATACAAAATACATAATACTATCTTCATTTTCGGTTGGTCTTTGCTTGCAGTTGGAGGCGGCTTCAGCCGTTTTTTTTCTACCGTCAATTTTAGTGATTTTAATTTGGCAGAGAAAAAAAATCAGCTTGAAAACTCTTTTTTGGTCTTTTTTTGCTTTTTTGATTACCTTGATTCCGCAAATTTATTTCAATTTTCGCCATCAGGGAATTTTAGTCGCCGCTTTTAAGAAATTTTTAGTCGAAGAAAAGAGTTTTAAACTTTCTTTCTCTCAAATAATCCATTTACGTCTTTTGACCTATTATGAGGTGTTTACCTCGAAGTTGATTCCTGGTCTGGATAAATTAAAACCATTAGTTTTAGCCTTGTTTTCCGCGCCTTTTTTTCTGTTTAGAAAAAAAATATTTTCCAAAGAAGGTAAATTTTTGCTGATTTGGCTTTTTGTTCCACTCTTGGGTTATGTTTTCCACCAAGGCAACCACGGCTATATTTGGGATTATTATTTTACGGGAATTACCCCTGCTTTTTTTCTTCTTTTTTCTTTAGGTTTATATTCTCTGGTTAAACGGGGTTTACCGGGGAAAGTCGTAGTTTGTGGTTTTTTGATTGCCTTTACCGTGTTTAATTTAAGGTCGATAAACAATTATTTGAAGACGGGCATCGGGATTACTTTAAGGGCACAAACAAAGGCAATTGACTGGATTTACGATCAAGCAAAAGGCAAGCCATTTAATACTGATTTTTATGTTCCGCCGCAGATATTTTATTCTTATTCGTATTTAATGAAATGGTATGGGAATGGAAAGTTCGGTTTTGAGCCAGAAACGAAACAAATTAAAGAGTTGTATACTTTATATGAACCAGACGGGGAACACCCACAGTTTTTAAATGCTTGGTTAAAGCGACAAAATAGTTTTAGTAAAGTGATTGAAGAATATTTTTGGGGCGACATAACGGTTCAAAAAAGAGAAAGGTTTAAGCTAAATGAGTGAAAATATTTTCCTTTCCATCGTTATTCCTTGCTATAATGAAAGTGAGAATTTAAAAAGGGAAGTTTTGACGGAGGTCAATGATTTTTTAGAGAAGCAGACTTTTTCTTGGGAAGTAATTATTTCTGACGATGGCTCAATTGATGATAGCCGGGAAATCGTAAAAAGCCAAATTAAAGGAAAAGAAAATTTTCGTTTGATTGAAAATGTTCACGGCGGAAAACCTTCGGCTGTTTGGGGCGGGATTCAAAAAGCTGTAGGTAAGTATGTTTTGTTTACGGATATGGATCAGTCTACGCCGATTGAGGAAACTTTAAAACTTCTGCCTTATTTTAAGGAATATGAAGTGGTTATTGGTTCGAGGGGAATGGAAAGGGAGAATTTTTCTTTTATAAGAAAATTGGGTTCCAATGTTTTTAGATTATTTAGACAGAATTTGATGCTTCGTCATCTTAAAGATACCCAATGTGGTTTTAAGGCTTTTCGGACAGATGTTGCCAAAAATATTTTTCCCAGGTTACAGTTTTTTAAGAAAGAGAAAAAGGTTACTGGCTGGAAGGTAACTTCATTTGATGTGGAACTTCTTTTTTTAGCAGAAAAGTTTGGTTACAAGATCAAAGAAGTTCCGGTTGAATGGAAAGATCGTGATATTTCTAAAGGAAAACAAAAAAGCTATCTTAAGGAATCAAAAGAGATGTTGATGCAGATATTTAGAGTGAAGCTTAACGATTTAAAAGGTTTGTATCATCTTTGATAATTGAAACTTAAAATTAATAAAATTGAGATATTAATTTCTGCAATCCTAATTTTAGGATTTCTTTTTACTCGTTTATTTCATTTAACTTCTTTTCCAATTTTTGCCGATGAGGCAATTTATATCAGGTGGGCGCAGGTGATGAGAGCCGAACCCTCTTTGAGGTTTTTGCCTCTTTCTGTCGGGTCGCCCCCATTTTTTATTTGGACGATAATGCCATTTTTGAAGATAATTGCCGATCCCTTATTTGCCGGCCGGTTATTGTCTGTATTTTGCGGTTTTGGTTCGATGTTGGGTTTGTTTATTGCGAGTCTTCTTCTTTTTAATAACAAAAGACTGGCTTATTTTTCGGCCATGTTTTATATAGTTGCTCCTTACTTTGTATTTTCCGAAAGACTGGCCTTAATCGATTCAATGCTTTCTTTACAGGGTATCTGGTTGGCTGTCTTGGTCATTCTATTGGCAAAAAAACCAAGACTTGATTTGTCCATTATCGCCGGAGTAATTTTAGGAATTAGTTTGATGACGAAATCTTTTGCCGTCTTTTTTTTAGTAACATTATTTTCAATATTTTTCTTAAAAAAATGGGACCTTAAAGACAGAAAATTAACTCTGATTGATTTTATCAAAATAATTTTATGGCTAATGTTAATTCTGACTATCGGTTATAGTATTTATAATTTTATTCTTCGTTTGGGCCCGAATTTTAATTTGATTAATTCAAGAAATGATATTGGTGTCTATTCTTTTAAAGAGATAATAAGACATCCCCTTGATCCTTTTATTCCGCATTTAAAAGATCTTCTTGATTGGCTGCCAAACTTAATCACCCCGATTATTTTTGGTCTTTCTCTATTGGGAATTGTGATTGGAATAAAAAAGAAAAGGGCAGCGACTTTCTTTTTAATACTTTGCTCTTTTGGGCCAATCTTAATTGAATCTTTTATTTCAAAAGTTTTTACCCCCAGATATCTATTATTTGCCATATGGCCGTTTATGGTTATGGCAGCCTATTCAGTGGAAACATTATTGACCCAACTTAAGGCAAAATCACAAAAATTGGTTTTTAAAATTATTTTGCCTCTCTTTTTGATATTACTTGCAACTATTCCTGCCATAAGATACGATTGGCTTTTACTGACTCACCCCGAAAAAAGCCCGCTTCCGCGAAATCTTCGTTCAGGACATTTAGAAGACTGGACTGCCGGTCAGGGTATCCCGGAAATTGTTACCTTTTTAAAAAATCGCCCTCCAGATAAAAAAATCTTAGTTGGCACTGAAGGTTATTTTGGTACCCTTCCTGATGGCTTACAAATATATTTTCAAAATGTTCCCAAGATTACCATTATCGGAATTGGTTTATATCCGGATAAAATACCGCAGCCTCTTTTAAACAGTTTAGTTGACCATGATGAAGTGTATTTAGTCATAAACGATGAAAGATTATCTTTTAATCCGGAAGCCCAAAATGTAACAGTGATCAACCATTACCCAAAAGCCAAAAGGCCAGATGGAACTTTTCAATCACTTCTTTTTATAAAGATCAATCACTGAGTTTTCTCCACCTCTTTTGTTTCTCCATTTTTGTTTCTCCACCTCGTAGGTGGAATACCCTTGACACCTCGTAGAATTGGTTATAAAGTTTATATATAGCAGGAAGAAAAACTGTTATAGCCACTGGATAAATTTATCACGTTTTTAATAGGGGTATTTCTTCTCAACCGACATTTTTTGACAATAGGGATTACCAAAGATTTCTAAATGCTGTGGTTTATTACCAGAATTGTAAGCCACCGATGAAACTTTCCCTTTTTTTAATTTCTTCGTATGAGAACAGAAAGAAATTCATTAGTGAAAGTTTATTGAAAAACGATTTTCTGGTGGACAACATTTGTTATTGTTTTATGCCAACTCACTTTCACTTTTTGTTGAAGCAATTAAAGGATGGGGGAATCTCACGTTTTATCAGTAATTTAATCAATAGTTATACCCGTTTTTTAAATACAAAACAGAAAAAGGAATGGTCCTTTTTTTCAGGGCAGGTTTAAGGCGGTTAGAATAGAGACCAATGAGCAACTTTTATATGTTTCCCGTTATATTCATCTAAATCCCCTTACTTCGTTTCTCCTTAAAAATGTTAACGATTTAAGTAATTATGTTTATTCGTCACTTCCGGAATATTTAGGAAAGGTTAATAGGGCAATATGTCAGAAAGATATAATTCTTGGCCAATACAAAACGAAAGAATCTTATTACAAATTTGTTTTAGATCAGGCCGATTACCAAAGAGAATTAGAATTTATCAAATATCTAATAGTGGAACAAGGTGGCGAACCTTTTTCACCTACGAGGTGGAAGAATATGTTGAGTATAAATAAGGTATAATCTTTTAAGGAATGAAAAGTAAACTAAAATATTTTTTTGTTGGCGCAGTTATTATTATTGCTTCTCTTTTAGCTTCTCGGGACCTTTTTAAGAAAGGATATTTTTCCATACACGATGATTTACAGGTTGGACGCTTGTATCAGATGGATTTATGTTTCCGTGACGGCCAATTTCCCTGCCGTTGGGTTCCTGATATGGGTTATGGTTACGGATACCCTTTGTTTAATTATTATCCGCCACTGCCGTATTATTTTGGTGAATTAGTTCATGCCCTGGGTTTTTCTTTCTTAGATTCCACCAAGGCAATGTTTATGGCCTCGATTTTTATTTCCGGAATACTAATGTTTTTATTCGGTAAAAAGCTTTGGGGTGGTTGGGGAGGATTGCTTTCGGCGGTACTTTACCTTTGGTCTCCTTATCACTCTGTGGATATCTATGTCCGTGGAGCAATGAACGAAGCTTGGTCATTGGCTTTTTTACCGGGAATTTATTGGGCGATTTATGAAATTATTGAAAATGATAAAAACAGAAAGAACAGAAAAAAGTTTATCTTTTACTTGGCATTATTTTTTGGTCTACTTTTACTTTCTCATAATTTAATGGCTTTCATTTTCGCCCCGACTTTTGCGGTTTTTTCTTTGCTTTTAATTTGGGTTAAAAAGAAAAATTTAAAAGAGAGTCTATTCAAATTAATTTTAGGGGGGATTTGGGGTTTCGGTTTGGCCGCTTTTTTTACCTTGCCGGTACTTCTAGAGACGAAATTTGTTCATGTGGAAACAATGCTCATGGGTTATTTTAATTATTTGGCGCATTTTGTTCCGATCGGAAAAATGCTTTTTACCCGTTTTTGGGGTTATGGTTCCAGCGGGTGGCTGCAGGAAACGGGAATGCCGTTTCAGGTTGGTCTTCCTCAATGGCCATTGGCGGTCTTGGTGACTTTAATAGCGGTAATTTTATTTTTCAAGAAAAAAATTTCCAAAAATCAAATAATAATTTTTTCTTTTTTCTTTTTTCTTTTTCTTTTTACCTTGTTTATGACCCATCCCCGGTCAGTCTTTATTTGGAAACTTTTTCCAATTTTAGATTTTTTACAATTTCCTTGGAGATTTTTAACCTTAGTGATCTTTTCTATTTCTGTTTTGGGCGGTGGGATCATTTATTTCTTTAAGAATAAGAAAACACAATTTATTTTATCTTTTATTTTAGTAATTGTGACGATTGTTCTTAATTACACCTTTTTCCGGGTTGAAAAAACAATCCCCATGACCGATAACCAAAAATTATTTTCCGCCAAAGGATGGAATAAATTGCAAACGGATGCCATTTTTGATTATTTGCCAATTTATGCCAAAGCTCCCCCTGGTGGTCCGGCGCCAGAAAAGCCGGAAATTAAATCAGGTACGGCCGCGATAACCGAAATTAGAAAAGGCACCGATTGGTCTTTGTTTAGTGTCGAAGTTTCAAAAGAGGCGAAAATTCAAATTCCTTTGTATGATTTTCCCGACTGGAAAGTTTGGGTTGATAAGAAAATTACTGCTCAAACCCATGATAATTTTTTAGGTTTGATTAACGTCGTAATCCCCCCGGGTATACACGAAGTTAACTTAAAGTTAACCAATACGTTGCCAAGAGTTTTAGGAAACTTAATCTCTTTGATTTCTTGGATCATTTTGGTTTTTTCTGCTGTTTTGCTTCTTAAAAAGAAAGAAAAATAATGAAACTCTCTGTTATTATTCCTGTTTTTAATGAAGTAAGAACGATTGATAAAATTATTGCCCGGGTTTTGAAAGAAAAAACCCCCAAGGAAGTGATTATTGTGGATGACGGTTCAACAGACGGAACCTTCAATAAAATCAAAAGTCAAAATGCAAAGATCAAAAATACAAATCAAAAGTTAAAAATTTTTCATTTTGATAAGAATTGCGGGAAAGGGGCGGCAATCAGAACAGGAATTAAAGAGGCTAAGGGCGATATTTTAGTTATTCAAGACGCCGATTTGGAATATGACCCCAAGTATTATACCGAGCTTTTGGCACCAATTGTTGCTGGTAAAACCCAAGTTGTTTATGGCAGCCGCCTAAAATCAATGAAATTGGCCTTTTGGGGTAAAAATAAAACTCCTTTACCTTGGCATTATCTCGCCAACAGATTTTTATCGGAAGTCACCAATCTTTTATACGGATCAAATTTGACCGACATGGAAACCGGTTATAAAATGATGACCAAGAAAGTTTATCAAAACCTTAATTTAGTTTCTAACCGTTTTGAAATAGAACCGGAAATTACTACTAAAGTTTTAAAACAAGGTTTTCAAATATTTGAAATTCCAATAACAACCATACCAAGAAGTTATCAAGAAGGAAAGAAGATAAAAGCCAAAGATACATTTTTGGCTTTTTATACTTTATTTAAATATAAGATAACTAAATGATTTCTTCCTTATACATTTAAATCTTAGTCTTACTCCTGATTGTGCTAAAATTAAGCGTATGGTTAACGAAAATTCCCGAGAATTGAATTTTGAGGCGATTAAAAAAAGGTCGTTGATCGGGATAGCCTCTCTTGTTTCCCGGAGTTTTTTCATTCAAGGAGTTGCTTTTTCCGCCAATTTTCTTTTAACTATTTTTCTTGATCCAAAGACTTTTGGCATTTTTTTTCTGATTTCTGCTTTTATTAATTTATTTTCTTACTTTTCCGATATCGGTTTAGCCGCCGCCTTAATCCAAAAAAAGGAGAAAGTTACTGAGGAAGATTTAAGAACCACTTTTACGGTCCAGCAAATTCTGGTAATTTTACTTTTAATCGTTATCTTTGTTTTTTCGCCTTTAGTCCGTCATTGGTACGGATTAAACCAGCAGGCAGTGTACCTTTTTTATGTTTTGGCTGTGTCTTTTTTCCTTTCTTCATTAAAAACAATTCCTTCGATACTCTTGGAAAGAGATTTAAAATTCAATCTTTTGGTGATTCCTCAAGTTTTAGAAACAGTGGTCTTTAATGTGATTGTTGTAATTCTGGCTTGGAAAGGTTACGGACTAACTAGTTTCACTTGGGCAGTCTTGGCCAGGGGAGTGGTTGGTCTTATATCAATGTATATTATTTCTCCCTGGAAAATTGGTTTGGCTTTTTCCAAATCCTCTCTTTCAAGGTTGTTAAGGTTTGGAATTCCTTACCAAGCCAATACCATGATTGCGGTATTGAAAGACGACTTGATGACAATTTTTTTAGGTAAGATAATCGGAACTACCGGATTAGGCTATTTAGGCTGGGCTAAAAAATGGGCCGAACAACCACTTCGATTTTTAATGGACAATGTTTCTAAGGTTGTTTTTCCGGCATTTTCCAGAATGCAGGACGAAAAGGAAAATTTAAAAAGAGCAGTAGAAAAATCACTTTTCTTTCTCTCATTTTTAACTTTTCCGATTTTGGTCGCTTTCTCCATCTTAGCCTCTGATTTGGTAAAGATAATCCCCCGTTATCTAAAATGGCAGCCGGCTCTTATTGCTCTTTATCTTTATTGTTTTAACAGTGCTTGGGCAACTATTTCTACTTCGATGACGAATCTATTAAACGCTATTGGAATGATTAAGAAAACTTTTAGATTGATGTTAATGTGGCTTGGTTTGACCTGGATTTTAATGCCCGTCCTTGGTTTAAAATTTGGCTATAACGGAGTGGCAATTGCCACCGCTATTATCGCTCTTTCTTCCGTAATTGGCATATATATCGCCAGAAAAGAGGTTAAATTTGATTATATTTTTTCTATAATTAAACCATTATTGGCTTCCGGAGCAATGGGCTTAGTAATCTATTTTTTTAAACCGGCATTTGGTAGTTTACCAATTTCAATACTTTTGAGAGTTTTAGTAGGAGTGGTGTCTTATGGGGTCATTTCCTATTTGTTAATAGGGAAATCATTGTTTATTGATATTTCTCGGATTTGTCATGAATTTAAGAAAAACAATTAAAATATCCCTATGGTTGTGTTTTTTTCTTTTCTTTTTTAAGAAACCGGTTTGGGCGCAAAACAATTCCTTTATTACCATAGTTAATCCAATTAGAGGCGGGGAATTTTTAAGTTCTACCGGTACACTTTTAGAAAAAACTATGTACCAGAAGGAATTGGCTGACAGCTTGGGGCTTTCGGCCACTTGGTTGCTTCGGTCTGATGCCATTACCTCGGCTTCTTTTTCTGCATATTTTAAATCTTTACAACCAAAAGACGAATTGGGAATTTTTTTGGAAATTTTACCCAGTCTTGCCCGTGAATCCTCAGTTAGTTATCCGAGAAACGGACTTTTTTGGCATGATGCTAATAAAATATTTCTTTCCGGTTATATCCCTGAAGACAGAAAAAAGTTAATTGATACTGTTTTTTTAAAGTTTAAAAAGGTTTTTGGATATTTTCCTAAATCTGTTGGCGCTTGGCATATTGATGCTTATTCGGCAGAATACATGAGACAAAAGTATGGGGTAACCGGAGTTTTGATTTGCGCCGACCAATTTGGCACGGATAGTTACCAAATTTGGGGTGGTTGGTGGGGAGTGCCTTTTTATCCTTCAAAATATAATATTTTAATTCCTGCCCAGACTTTAAAAAATAAACTAAATTTAGTAGTTTTCTGGTGGGCAGCCAGAGATCCAAAATTGGGCTATGGCGGTTCGGTGGTAGAAAGTACTTATAGTGTCCAAGCCAATGACTATCTTCAACATGGATTGGGAATTAACTATTTCAAAAAATTATTAGATGAATATTTGAAAAATCCGAAAAATCAATTTGGCCAAATTACCATTGGTTTGGAAAACGATAATGATTGGACGAAATTAGGTAACGAATTTCAATTACAAATAGAGGAAGTAAAAAGAAGGGAAAAAGAAGAACATGTTCAAGTAATAACAATGTCTGAATTTTCGGATTGGTATAAAGAAAAATTCAAAAATCTGTCTCCGGAACATTTTATCGGAAACTGGTATCAATCTATTTACTTAAGAACAAATATTATTAAGAAGGATAATCAGGATTATTTGTTGGATTTAAGAGTTTATAATGAGAACTGGCCAGAAGCAAATTTATTGACTGCCAATCCTTGGTCCAGTCTTTCTTTAAACAATCCTTACAAAGTTGACACGGTGAGATTTACGGAAAATAGAATTGAATTGCCAAGCAATATTTCTTTGAAAAAAATAATCAGCCAATTTGGCCAGCAGAAAATTCCTTTTGAAATTAACAAATTCTTGATAATAATTTTTTATATATTTTTAATTATAATTATTTTTTTAAGAAAAAATTTACTCCTTTCTCTTTTAATTCTATTAGGGACAGTTTGCCTTTCTTTACCAATGGTAAAATCAGGTCTAATTTATCCCTATGGTATGGGTTTTTGGGGGCCAAATGGCCATGACGGGATCTGGCATGTGACTTTAATTAATGAGTTGAGTCATTTTTCTTTGCAACATCCACTTTTTTCAGGGGCTACTCTCACCAATTATCATTTCGGTTTTGATTTTTTTACAGCAATAATTCATCTTATTAGCCGTATTCCGGTTATCAATTTGTATTTTCAAGTATTGCCGCCAATAATAGCGATTTTGTTGGGGATTTTGACTTATAAAGTCGTTATTAGTTTTACCAACTCGAAAAAAATGGCTTGGTGGTCAATTTTTTTTGTATATTTTGGCGGCAGTTGGGGATGGTTGGTTGGTCTTTTGAAAAACGGCGAGGTTGGTGGAGAATCTATGTTTTGGGCGAATCAGGCGATTTCAACTTTGGTTAATCCTCCATATGCCCTTTCGTTAATTATAATTTTGTCGGCACTGCTTTTACTTAAAAAGTATATAGAAAAGTCCAGTTTAAAAAATTTAATCCTGTGTTCTATTTTTTGGGGAATTTTATTGCAGATAAAAGTTTATGCGGGAATAATTACCCTAGGATCCTTGGCAATTATCTTTTTTGTTTCTCTAATCCGAAAAGAAAAATGGCAGGATATGGGAAAATTATTTGGCTTGTCTTTATTTATTTCTTTAATTACATTTTTGCCGTTTAATTTAAAGGCTTCTTCTTTGCTGGTTTTTTCTCCTTTGTGGTTTTCCGGGACCATGCTTGCTTTTGGTGATCGGTTGGGCTGGTTTAAATTGGAAAACGCCCGTCTTGCCTATTTTGAGTCAGGACAATATTTAAAATGGTTTTTAGCGGAAGGTCTGGCTCTTTTTATTTTTATTTTTGGCAATATTGGCACGAGAGTTTTAGGTTTAATTGCGATTAAAAACTTCATTGGAAAGATTAAATCTCTTTCCTGGTGGCAGGGATTTTTACTTTCGTCTTTATTAATTTCTCTTTTAATGCCGCTTTTGTTTATTCAAAAAGGAAACCCTTGGAATACGATTCAGTTTTTTTATTATTTTCAATTTTTCTTAGCGATTTTAGCAGGGATGGCTCTGGGTCAGTGGTGGGAAGTTAGTTCGACTCGGAAAAGTAAAACTGTAGTAATGGGACTAGTTTCTTTTTTAATTATTCTTCTTACCTTGCCAACTACCATAATTACTTTAAAGGAAAACTATTTGTCTTCAAGACCGCCCTCCAGAATAAGCTTTGAAGAATTAGAGGCGCTTGCCTTCTTAAGATCGCAGCCAAACGGAATAGTTTTGAGTTATCCGTATGATAAAGCCTGGCGGGAAAAGTTTTCCGAACCCAAACCCCTGTATGCTTATGAAACTACGGGTTATATTTCCGCCTTAAGCGGACAGCCCTCTTATTTGGCCGATGAAATGAACTTGGAAATTTCTCAGTATAACTATTTACCAAGAAGAGAAGAAGTGCAACGGTTTTTTGTTACGAACGATATCTCTTTTGCCAGAGAATTAATCAAAAGAGAAAAAATCTCTTACCTATATCTGGTAAAAGGGCAGAAAATTAACCTAGGACAAGGGGACATTAATGCTAATAAAATCTTTGAGAACGGTGAAGTTGTGATTTACAAGATTAATTGAGGTAAAATTAGGACAAATGAAAATTTCGACGGTAATCAATACCTATAACGAAGAAAAAAATATCGGCCGCTGCTTGGAGTCTATAAAAAATTTTTCCGAGGAAATTATTGTGGTTGACATGCATTCAACCGATAAAACAGTGGAAATTGCCAAGAAATTCAAAGCAAAGATTTTTTTCCACGAATATACTCGCTACGTGGAACCCGCCCGTAACTTTGCCCTTTCCAAAGCAACAGGAGACTGGATTTTACTACTTGACGCGGATGAAGAGCTTTCCCAGTCACTTTTTAAAGAATTGATAAAAATAGCCAAAGAAAATACGGTTGATTTCGTGGAGATTCCCCGTAAAAATATTATTTTTAATAAATGGATTTTACACAGTCGCTGGTGGCCGGATTATCTGGTAAGATTTTTTAAAAGAGGTAAGGTAAAATTTTCCGAAGAAATTCATGTTCCTCCGGTAACTTCCGGAAAAGGTCAGAAGCTTTTGGCGACGGAAGAAAATACCATTGTCCATTATAATTTTCAAACTATTTCCCAATTTATCGAGCGGTTTAACCGTTATTCGGATATTGAGTCAGAACAGCTTATTAGTAAAGGATATGACTTAGACTGGAAAGATATAATTTTTAGGCCTGCCAATGAATTTTTCTCCCGTTTTTTCGCCGGAGATGGTTATAAAGATGGATTGCATGGTTTGGTTCTTTCTTTATTACAGGCTTTTTCGGAATTTGTTGTCTATCTTAAGATTTGGGAAAAAGATGGGTTTAAAGAAAATAGTATTCCCGAAATAGAAAATGTATTTAAAAAAGTAGCTCATGATTTTTATTTCTGGCAAGGAAAAAGCACTTCCGGACTGTTTATGAGAATCAGACTCAAAATTAAATCCAAAATTTAAATCAAATGAGTCAAAAAATTTCTGCCATAGTTCTCACCAGAAATGAAGAGGAAATCATTGCCGACTGTCTAGAGTCAATAAAATGGGTGGATGAAATAGTTATTGTTGATAATGCTTCTACCGATGATACCCTCAAGATAACTAAAAAATTTAAAGTTGATAAAATTGTTGAGACAGGGGATAAAAACACTTTTTCGGAGAGGAGAAATCAAGGGGCAAAGGAAGCAAAAAATGACTGGCTTTTATATGTTGACTCAGATGAAAGAGTAACGCCTGTTTTAAGAAATGAAATTGAAAAAACGATAGAAGATAAAGAGAGTGGGTTTGCTGCTTATGCTATTCCCAGAAGAAATATACGCTTGACCAAGGAGTTACATTTTGGCGGTTGGTGGCCCGATTATGTTGTCAGATTGATTAAAAAAGATAAACTAAAGGTCTGGAAAGGCGATTTACATGAACAACCGGAAATTGAAGGGGAAATTGGTTATCTTAAAGAAGCATTAGTTCATTTTAGCCATCGCGGTAGCTTAGAAAATAAGCTGCAAAACACCATTAATTGGTCCAAGATTGAAGCGCAAAAACTTTACGAAGCGGGTCATCCACCGATGACTATTCCTAGATTTCTTTCAGCCACGTGGCGGGAATTTTATTTTCGTATGATTAAGAAGCAAGCATTTCGCGATGGAACAGAAGGGGTAATTGAGGCTTTTTACCAGGTTTTCAGCGTTTTTATTAGCTATGCTAGACTTTGGGAGCTTCAAACAAAGAAAGGTAAAATTTAAAGATGATGAAAGCAGGCATCTTTGATCCTTATTTGGATACGCTTGGCGGGGGTGAACGTTATTGTCTTACCGTGGCAGAAGCGCTTTTGAAAAAAGATTGGCAGGTAGATATTTTCTGGCCAAATGATCTGCTTAAAAACAAACTTCAAGATAAGTTTAATTTATCGATTGAAAAATTAAACTTTATCGACTATTCTCCATATGGAAAAAATCTTTGGCAAAGAAAAAGTTTTGAAAAAAATTACGATTTTCTTTTTTATCTTTCTGATGGCAGTATCCCCTTTATGTTTGGCAAAAACAATATTTTGCACTTTCAAGTTCCATTTCAGGATGTTTTGAAAAAAAATTTTTTAAATTCGCAAAAACTTAAGAGAATAAACAAAGTAGTCTGTAATTCATTATTTACGAAAAAGATAATTGATGGAAGATTGGACATAAACTCGGAAGTTCTTTATCCGCCAATCGATCTCGGACCGATTAAGCCCTTAAAAAAAGAAAACTTGATTTTAAATGTTGGCCGTTTTTCTCAGCTGCTTCAAGCCAAAAGACAGGATATTTTAATCGATGCTTTTAAAAAATTATCACCAAATATTGTGTTTAAAGATTGGCAACTAATTTTGGCCGGAGGAACGGAAGTCGGTGGAGAAAAGTTTATTAATCGTCTTAGAGATATGGCCAAAGGATATAAAATTAAAATTAGTGAGAGTCCTCCTTTTTCTGAATTGATTACACTTTATGGACAAGCAAAAATTTTTTGGAACGCTTCAGGATATGAAATTAATGAAGAAAAAGAGCCGCAGAAAGTAGAACATTTTGGCATGACTACAGTGGAAGCAATGGCGGCTGGTTGTGTGCCGATTGTTCTTGGCAAGGGGGGGCAAAAGGAAATAATAAGCAACGGTAAGGATGGATATTTATGGCAGTCAATTGACGATTTAATAAATCTAACCAAGAAATTAATCGACAATAAAGATCTTATCACTGAAGTCTCAAAATCGGCAATGAAAAGAAGCCGTGACTTTTCCAAAGAAAAATTTTACGAAAAAATTTACAATTTAATTGAATGAAAAAAACTTTACCAGTTTTTAAAAAGATCTGGTTTTTGGCAGTTATAGGCTTGCTTATTAGATTGATGTTGATGCCAATAACTTTTCATCCTGATATTTGGGCAATTTCTTTTTCTCAACATTTATTTGCCTATAAGGGAGTCTTAAATATTTATGATTATTTAGGAAATCTTCCCAAAAGTTCAAGCATGATTTTAAATTATGGCAGAAATTTTTTTACTTATCCGCCTTTAGCCTATTTTACCCTAGGAATTTTCGGAATAGTATTAAAACCCTTTTTTAATACCGATTTTGTTAATAATTTGGCCGGAAATTTACCTAATATATTAAATGATTCCCGTCTTTATTGGCATCTTTTTCTAACAAAATTTCCATATTTATTTTTTGATTTTGGAATTTTGTTTTTTTTGATAAAACTTTTTGATGATGACAGAAAAAAGAAAATGATTGCCTTATTGTGGATATTTAATCCGCTTTCCCTTTACACAACTTATATGATCGGCCAATTTGATATTATTCCGGTTTTTTTTACGATTTTATCCCTGTATTTGGTAAAGATTAAAAAGCCGGGATGGGGTGCTTTTGCTTTGGGAATCGGCGGGGCTTTTAAAATGTTTCCTTTGTTTTTTTTACCATTTCTCGTCGTAACGGAAAGTAAAAACTTTTGGAATTCAATCAAACTTTTTGCGGTGGGATTATTGCCTTTCCTAGTTACAATATTGCCTTTCTTGAGCTCAATAGCTTTTCGGCAGACGGTCTTGTTTTCCAATCAATCTCAAAAAATGATTTTTGCAAAAATACCTGTTTCTGGAGCAGAGTACCTCTCGATATTTGTAGTTTTTTACGTTTTTTTCTTAGGAATTGCTTTTTTAAGGAAAGCTGATTTGTGGAAGTGTTTTATGGTCATAATGCTTCTTTTCTTCGGAGTAACCCATTATCATCCTCAATGGTTTTTATGGCTTTCTCCATTTTTATTGATTTATTTGGTGACCTACCCTCGTTTTCGGTTTTTTCCTGTAATTCTTTTTTTCTGTTGGTTTTTGATAATGATTTTCTTTGAGCCGTCCCTTTCAGTTTCATTATTTGCTCCTATTTGTCACTCTTTAAACAAAGTAAAGCCATTGTCAGACTTTCTGTCAAAGTATTACGATGTCTTCCAATTCAAAAGTATGGTAAGAAGTATTTTTGCCGGGACTTCTTCTTTTTTAATATTTAGACTGTTTACCCAAAAGAACAATGAGGCTTAAGTCTTGGTTTTTTCGTTTTTGGCCAATAATTGTAATTTTTTTTCTGGTCTTTGTATTCTTTTGGAAATTTTTTTTAAAAGGCTTAGTACCTATTCCTTCAGACATCATTGTTGGCATGTTTTTCCCCTGGCTGGATTATAAATGGGGTTTTGCGGTTGGGGTTCCGGTAAAAAGTCCGCTTTTGTCAGATGTTGTTTCACAATTATGGATTTTGAGAAATTTGGCAATAGATTTATTTAAGTCCGGTCAAAATCCATTTTGGAATCCTTATAGCTTAGCCGGAAGTCCTTTAGTGCCAATTTTTCTTTCATCATTTTTTTCTCCTTTTAATATTCTTTTCTTTATTTTTGACAACGTTAAGGCAATGGCTTTAATAATTATATTTCA
>Ga0210057_1001436_pt1 | contig 36244 bp, 53 predicted proteins | sample CryGeyCG2114_010_2_FD_183968 | JGI IMG/M metagenome (GOLD analysis project Ga0210057, IMG submission 183968) | Groundwater microbial communities from aquifer - Crystal Geyser CG10_big_fil_rev_8/21/14_0.10 (SPAdes) (version 2) | ecosystem: Environmental > Aquatic > Deep subsurface > Groundwater ... | reverse complement strand
ATCTGAAAAGTATCGCTTTTCCTTGGTGCATTGGTTGTGGTGCTGCCGGTGGTGATTGGGACAAGTATTTAGAGATGTTGATGGACTTTGCAACAGAGGTCGAAGACACTGAAGTCATCATCATCAAATTGAAGCCGAAACAAGCTGGGCTCACAGCCCTTGCGTTGGCAGCAGGCCAACGAAAGCCTGCCACAAATGCAGAATTGGAGTGAGAATCCTCAAGGTAAATCTATCCCTACAACTGGTCTGGGGTAGTTGCAGCGAAAGCGAAGAGCAGGAGTGAAAGGACTCCATGAGAATTAGTAAACACCAAAGATAAGTTTTACTAAGCTCTCTAAACCAGGACTGATGCAACACGATAGGGCTGGGGATTTTTACACACCTTTGCCATGGGTCGGCAAGGCTCATGAATACATCAAAAAGCACAATATGCTGACGGGTGATATTCAGACATGGGATCCTTGCGCAGGGCAAGGCAACTTACTATTTCCACCGCAGTACACCCTCCCTCATATGATCCTGTCTACGATTCAGGATGATGATATCAATGTACTCAAGGCTCTGAGTCTCCCAGAGGATACCCAAATCTTTCAGTGCGATTTCCTGAACACCCTTGACTACCCTCCAGAGATTAAACATCGATTGTTACATCATAAAAACTGGCTGTTCATAATGAACCCGCCATTCATTGTCGGCAATGATCTAGGAGCATCTTTCGGTTCTGGTAGCGTCAAGACTGGAGTTTCTGATAATCTCATCAAGGACGAGATGAAAGAACTGAAGCTTCATCAGGCTTGCCAGAATACATCGACTCAGTTCATGTTCCGTATCCTGCAAATAGTTAAGGAATACGACCTGAATGCGATTGTCGGGACTTTCAGCAATGCTTCATTCCTGACAGGGATGAACTACGCCAATTTCAGAGAAGTTTGGGAAGAGGTTTTCGGTTTCCAGGGAGGATTTTGTTTCCCATCAACAGAGTTCGACGGGTTGAAAAAGAAGTGGCCGGTAGTCTTTACAGTTTGGAAGACGGGGGCACCGCCTGGGCCTGTCAGGGTTGATGTTTATGAGGGCATCAACAACATGACTGGTAAAAAAGCCTTCGTCCCAGCGGAACAACCGCTTTCCAAATGGGTTGATCGGCCGAGCAAGACAATCATTAGACCTCCAGTGAGTTCTGCGCTGACGATTCACGCGGCCAAGGGCCGCTCAGACAAAATGGCAAAGGATGCTATTGGGCATCTGGCCTGGAACGCAAATAATGTGCGAGACGCCCATCTCGCAGCCATCTTATCGGGTCCTTCTCATTCAGGACATGGATGGAGCATCACCAAATACAACTTTTCTCAGTCAATGGTCGCATTCGCCGCCGCGAAGCTTGTCAAAGAAGACTGGCTCAACAACAGAGATGAATTCAATGTCCCAGACAACTATCATGATGATTACGAAGAGTTTTATTACGATTCTGTCATCTATGCTCTGTTCCATTCTTCAAATCAGACAGTAAGCCTTGGAGATGTTGCATACAATGGCAAGGTTTATGATATTCGGAACGAGTTTTTCTGGATTCCAGGAGACCATTTCGCAACATTTGATATACCAGATGATGTCAGGTCCGATATGTGGATTCCGAGGGACACTTTTGTTTCGAAGTGGGTCCATTGCAACTATAACGCGCTTTCGCAGGAGGCGCAGCGAGTCGTATCGGCCGCAACTGAAATTGTTAAGGTCTCAGCGCCATATCGACTTGACAAGAATGTCGATATGAAGTATCAATTGGATCGTTGGGATGCTGGCTGGTATCAGATCCACCAGGGGCTTACGAAAGTCAAAAGCGCAGAATTCGTCGAAGAATTGAACGAATTCTACCGGAACTACAGGCTGTTGGAAACCAATATGGAACGGATTCACAAAAGGTTGGGGATTTTGCCCTGACGGAAAGACAGGTAGGAATGAAAGACGAAAGCAAGGTTCTTATGAATTGTCTTGTGATCACAACGCTATCTTTGGTATCCATGACATACAAGTATGTAGCTTTAATCACAATGAGTCCCCCGCATAATGACGCTGTGGCTGGTGATAATACAGAGGAACATTCAAAGATCCTACCATATTATCCAGAAATCGGTATGTCTCCAGAGCAAGTTGATAAGGTTTGGACTTTTGAGTGTTTAGAAGAAGCTTGCCATGTGGGAACTAATGACAATGATGTGAAATTGGTTACATACAGAGAGGGGGCAGATCGTTTTTTTGGATGATATGGTTTTTGATGTTAGGCGGGGCTATAATTGGAAGAGTCTGGGCAATTTCGAAGGGGAATATACCTTACCCGAACCATGGAAGCCAAAAGAAATTCCAGATCCAGCTAAGAAGCTTGACGCGGAGCGGCTATTGGAGTATAATGGCTCCAGTGAGGAAGATGATGGGAATCAAAATCTGGCTCGATGACGCTCGGGAGGCCCCCGAGGGTTGTGAACAGTTGCCATAAATTTTATAGAAATCTCATGATTCTTATGCAAATCAAGATTCTGAAAAATAGATTCCTACAGAATAAAGGAATCTTGGACTAAACCCGAGAACTAACAGCCATGATCAAGGTCGAAAGACATTTCTGTAAAGGCAATCCCGAAATCATCAGGCTTTGCCATCTCTCTAAAGAACTCTACAATAAATGTAACTTCTTCATGAGAGACAACTTTTCCAAAGGAATTAGAACCCCCGATATTTCTACCTTGATCAACCTTGTCAAAGATGAGGATTGTTTCAAGAACCTGCACAATACTAAGACAGCAAAACAAACAATCAGACAATGCTTGTCGGACTGGACCAACTTCTTCAGATCTATGACTGCTTACAAAAAGAGTCCAGAAAAATTTATCAGATTCCCCAAACCACCGAAATACAAGAAAGAAATGGCACAAGTCATTTTTTACAACGAAACAATCAGGAGAAAACCACTCAAGCAAGGAATCATTCAACCAACCAATGACTGTTTCCAGATCAAATCAGATAAACCGTTTAAACAAGTAATTATAACTCCCAAGTCCTTTGGATTTGTGATAGAAGTAAGATATGAAATCCCAGATGAACCAACCAAACCAAGAGCTAAAGGCACTTGTTCAATCGATCTTGGTGTAAACAACTTAGCAGCGATAACTTCAGATCAGCATGATCCAATACTGATCAATGGTCGAATCGTTAAGAGTTTCAACCAATGGTTTAACAAAAATCCTAATAAGTTCAACTCAATGAAAAGATACTGGAGACTAGAGAACTACTTCCACCATGTTTCCAAGATGATTGTTGAAAACTGCAAAGCCAACAATGTTGGTACAATTATAATTGGAAAGAATGATGGTTGGAAGAACGAAATGAACATGGGAAAGAAGAATAATCAGACATTCCAGTATATACCATTTTGCAGATTGATTCAGAAGATTCAGTATAAGGCAGAGATGGTCGGGATCAAGGTTATTTTCACAGAGGAAAGTTATACGAGCAAGGCGTCCTTCATTGATGGAGACCCATTAGATGGGTCAAAGATTAGTGGAAAGAGGATTAATCGAGGTTTGTATAAGAGTAAAGAAGGGAAATTGATCAATGCAGATGTCAATGGATCGTTGAATATTTGCAAAAAAGTAATCCCAAAGATTGAAGAAGATCGATGGGGCAGGAGCGTTGCCGCAACGCCCGTGGCAGTGAACCCGCTAAGCTGGTTCACTGCCCAAACATAAGGAATCTTCAGATTTATGTAGATTTTTATGAACGGTATGATGTCCTATTGGCTTTGGAGCAGGCTGTTGTTGAAAACAAACTGACAAAGATCCCAGAAGTAAGGATCCACACAACAAATGGTGCAGCCAGAAAAAGAATGGAACAAGCTCTCGAAAGTATACAATTAAAAGTCGAAGAATATAGAATAGAAGAGGAAAATCAAGAGAATAATGGCAAGGAAAGATCTGACTGAAATCGTTGTTCTGGACCTAGAGGCAACTTGTTGGGGAACAAGAGAGGAACAAGGATCGCAACCACAAGAAATCATCGAAGTCGGCATTTCCCGACTGCCCTTGGTAAGCCTGGAGCCAATTCGAGAAGCAGAAATCATCGTCAAACCAAGATGGAGCAAGGTGAGTGATTTCTGCGCTGGCTTGACAACTTTGACGCAAGAAGATGTTGACAAGGGAATAGATGTCTCCGAGGCACTAGACATACTTTGGAAAAGGTATGGGGCCGGATCCAAAATGGTAGCTTGTTGGGGCACATGGGATTTCGATCATATCCATAGGGAGACCAATAGCAAGGAGTTGCAGAATCCAATCGGAAGTTTGCGAATGGATGTTAAATCGTTTTACTCGATGGTCAGAGGGATGACCAAAGGTGTAGGGATGATGACTGCTCTTGACCAACTAGGGATAGAGCATGAAGGTACTCACCACAGAGGCGATGATGACGCACTTAATATCGCAAGAGTCTTGGCAAAGCTGCTGAAGGGCTCAAGGGAGTCCTTGCATTAAAGAACAGAGATGTGGACTAGAATCGGGAACCAAAAGGACTGGTACGATTACAGGGTCGCTAACACTCCCCCTTGGGAAGTGAAGTTTGAAGGCGACCCCATTGAGTTTCCATGTCTCGTTTCGACCGAAACGCCATCTGCCGATTTGTATCGGCATTTCTTCATCTACGAGAAGGACCTGGAAGAAATGTTCTCCGTCATCAGGGGACAAAATCCAGTCGATCTTGAGGTCATCCTTGCCCCGGCTTTGACCGTTGAGGATGTCGATCACAACAATTTAGATCTGTTAGTTGATCCTGAAGAGCGTCGATTCATGGACAACCTGATTGAACTCTTCAATCGCCTCAAGGGCGAAAGGTTCCCCCACGCTCTTGAAGTCTCCGAAAAGAGTGGATTGGTTCTGGAGCGGGGCCTGGAGATTATGGTCCGGCTCATGCGGAGAGGATATGTTGGACTTGGCGTTTCCCCCCTGATCACCAGCCCAGCAGAGCAAAAGTTGTTCTCGATGCTAATGCAATATAGCTATCAGCAGAAGGCTTCGGTTTTCTCAATCGGCACCATTCAGAAGGAACTTGGTGTCCCCAGAGAGTTTTTGGCCACCTTGTTGACCAGCATGGCAGAAAAGGGCATGATTCTCTGCAAGAACAACAGCATTTTGTGACGCAACAATCGCGCCATTCCCATCGACGGACGAATGGGCCGTCAATGGGCTGGAAGCTGTGGGCCAGATGGGAACCCACATTAGCCAGAGCTTTCAGTCCTCCCTGTTCGCCGTAAAGAAAGGTAATCCTTGGGTTAGATAGATGTTTGTGTTTTCATCGATGATGATGATTATAAGAAAATCCAAACAACTATCCTCCCCCTCCTCCCCGAAGAAGAATACAGCTACGACGGGGCCGAGCGCGGAATCGCTTGACATAGCGCTTCAGAAGTGTTATAATCGTCAGGCTGGAGCGCTATATGGGCTGTTTAGCATCCTTGGCGATCCTTATCTAATAGCAAAGATCGAAGAGGCTTTTATTGATGAATGGCAAGGATGAATTCCTGCTAGATGGTTGCGACGAACAAAAGAAGAATAGCGTCCACGCAGTCATTTCAGCATATCGATCACTTTTGACTCCTATTTCGTATGTCAGCATGCCGATAACGACTGGTAAGCTATATTACGAGGTCCTTGACAAAATGGGTTCTGTTTTGACTAAAGATCAGGTCTATGATCAGATCATTCGACCGAACGGAGAGCGCGGATTGGACTTCGCGCAGTCCATTGAGGGGCTGCCGACGTTCCCTGTCGTGGCTCCAGCGATTTTTGAAGCCAAACAGATGCGATGGACCGAAAGAGAATACATGTATCTCTGGTATCGCATTCTGGAAGAAAAAGCTCGCGAAATCTGGATGAGTCCGGGCTGGCAGTACAGCAACGGCTGCTCGGAAGAATTCACAAGAGCAATGAAGATTCAGTGGGATTTTGTGAGGTTGGATCCCACGACAGAAGATGAGCCATTGCCTATCCGGGCCTATGATGCTCTAGGCAATGAGCTGAACATCTACGATGGCACAAAGTTGGTGTTTGAAGCGATAGTAGATCTGAAAGATCGTGGGCACGATTGTCCAAAACTAATAGAGTGCTTACATGAATTGGTCAACTATGCTGGGGTTTATTATACCTACGGCAAAGACCAGGGATGGGTCTGTCCGCATGAGGTTGACTACGAACAAATGGCCGCTTGGTCGGAACAAATTCGGTCTCTTTAGGTCGGATAAGGGATTGAGATCCACGTTGTCACAATCAAACTTAACTGAAATCGGTAGACTATATGATGTCAGTGCAAATACCATAAAAAATGGGCAAAATATTACGGACGATAAATGGATTACATAGGCTCGAAAATCAAGCTGAATGAATGGATTTTTGGAACCATCGAAAGCATCGTTGATGAAAATGATGATCCGTTTCTGGATGCCTGTTGTGGCTCTGGCGCGGTAAGTCGCTATGCAGCAAATGAATGTTATGAGGTCATCGCCAATGACATCATGAAGTTTGCCAGCGTCATTGCCAATGGAAGCATCGGAGTTTCAGACCCGATGCTTGTTGAAGCACGAGACCATATTCGGGCCATCGACGCCCTTGACCCCATTGAAGGGTTCTTTTTTCACAACTTCTGCGACGAATCAGACTCTCCCAGGCTCTATTTCACAGCAGCAAATGCTGGAAAGATAGACGCAGCCAGAGCTTATCTCGAATATATCCCTCCAGGAAAGCTGAAAGACTATTTGCTTTACTGCGGGATAGAAGCCCTGAGCCGCGTTTCCAACACGACAGGTGTACAATCTGCTTTCCTGAAGAAGTTTAAAACCCGCGCTCTAAATGACTTCAGATTTAGGCTTGAAGATGTGATTCGGGGACATATATCAGGGGCTTTCAATGAAGATGTCTTGACACTTCTCACGGACCACGATCTCAAATATGACATTCTCTATCTAGATCCCCCATACAATCATCGTCAATATGGACCAAACTATCATCTTTATGAGACTTTTGTCAGGAATGACGATCCGGCAGTGAACGGATCAACAGGGCTAAGAAGTTGGCAGGAAGAATCAAAAAGTGATTTCTGTTCCAAGAAGGCTTGTTTGGAGTTTCTGAAGCAAGTGATTGGGGCCTCGACCGCCAAATGGAACTTTATTTCTTACAACTCAGACGGCATTATGACGAAAGAAGACGTGATGGGAACCTTTGAGGGTTGTCAATGTTTCGAACAGCTCTATCGGCGCTATCGATCTGATGTTAGTGAGACAAGACAGTATAACGAAAGCGACTTGGTTGAATACCTCTTCGCGATTCCAGGAAAAATTCCTGGAATCGCTTGACAGTTGGGGCGATTCGCGATATAATTGGGGCTATAACGGAGGAAGAACATGTTGGACAGATTGTAGGACTCGAAACACTTCTTTGTTGTTGTTCGCACAGACATTCCCATAGAACAGCAACTCGTTCAAGCCATTCATGCCGCCCATGAATCCGGCATTCACCTCTCCCCGTCGAGCGACAAGACGAATTCCGTCGTTGTCTGCGCCGTCAAATCGGAACAACAGCTTCTCAACGCTCAGGACAGAGTGGAAGCGAATGGTATCCGAACCATTTTGTTCCGAGAACCAGATATCGGCAACGAGGCAACCGCCTTTGCAACCGAACCTATTCCAAGCGATCAACGGCACATGTTAAAAAATCTCCAGCTTTGGAAGATGAAGGAGTTGTTGCCATGTTGAACGTTTTTCTTTAGGGTGGTCGTGCTCCTCCCCATTTGGCATTCTCGGATCCCCATTTGGGGCTGACATTTTGCTAAACAAGTAGGAGAAAAAGATGGAAACCGTTAGAGAAATTCTGGACATTCTGACCGAGTGCATCAAGGAAGCTTCTGAACATCAGAAGAAAGCCAAGTGGTTGCGCCGAACCGTACATTTGCATCCAAAGCATGATGAGTGGATGGAAGAGTTGGCTGAAGTGCCGTATCGTTACGATGTCGGCACTCGCGCCAAGTACATCTCGGCTTTGCTGGCTTTTCACCATGAAATCCGTGGTCAGAGATTTGATGGCCACGATTCTTGGAGACATGATGCCTTCCCGCATGTCTTCAAGATGGTCTTGGATCAGTTGAGAGAAGAATTTTCCGAAACTCTCGCTCTTGTCTATGCTGATCTAGCAGCCTAAATCAGCCTGGGGAGTGGGGCAACTCACTCCCCAATGGAGATCACAATGGAATACCAAGAAATGAAGGAAAGATTGACAAAAGCCCTAGAGGGTATGGATGTAACTGATCTGGAGAAATTCAAAAGAGAAATATGTATAGAGCTTACAAATAGAAGAAGAATCTGGACTGATATTTTGAAAGAAAAATATGAAACTGAGGGATACTACGATTTTCGTAGTTCGATAGATTGGAAAGACGCAGATCAGAGAAACAAACTCTATGAAAAAGAGAAGGCAGCCAAGAAAGCAGCAGAAACAGCAGTAAGAGAAATCATTAGAGATTTCACCGATGTGGCATGTCAGGGAGTTTTAACGGGTGGTTCTGCTCGTTGGTGGTGGAGCAAACTGGACGATCCTGAACGACAAAATAAACCAACAGAGATCAGCGATGAAGCTAAATCGCTTTCTGGTATAATGCTAAATCATTCTTTCTGGTGGCCAAACAAAGGAAGATATTTGGATTATATCGACGTAAGAGAACATGTTGCCGCTGTCCTCCATGCAGTTAGCAATGCTGAGGATATTGTCTTAAGGGATGACAGAACGATTGAAGAAGAAATATCAATGGGTGTTTCGTCCGCTGCTGTTTATGATGGTTTCAGACGTTTCTATATGTATCGTGAGAACTTAGAGAAGGAACTATTGGACGATCATCACTGTGGTGATTGTATCAAAGTGGCTTGTAGTTGTTCTCGTTGCATTATCGACGATGCTCGGGGTTCCGCCGAGGAATTCATGAGAGAGGCAGGCTGGCTCTGAAAGAATCATGCTCCTTGGCTGTTCCTTAGCCAAGGAGCATCGAAATGCGAGACTACTATAAAACGCAGCCGCCGCCTGGACTGACAGAGGTTCGACGCGAAATCTGGAGCCTTCAACTTGCCATTGATCGCCTCGGAGATGAGATTAAAGAAAAACAGCAGCAGGTTCAAGAACTGGAACGAAAGAAAGAAGCTGTTTTTGCCGACTGCAAGCATGATTGGGAAGAGAAATATACTCCTGTCCATTACGAGGGGTACAGAGTCCCCAGCGACCGCGAAATGGGGCTTGAACTTGGTGTTGACTCTAGGCCAGCAACTTATGTTTCGGCCACGACTGAGAAGAAATGGACTCGAACCTGCAAAAAGTGTGGCAAGCAAGAAGTGACTTCCCGGACCCGAGAGGTCAAGCAGGAATTGCCAAGCTGGAATTCGTGAGCGAATCGCCCCTTGACACCACCGGGCGCTCGTGCTATAATAAGCGGTGGAGATTGGCGAGATGGCCCACGAGAAAGAACCATTCATTTCTGCGTCCCGTAGCATCGCCTTGATGTCGGGACGCAGAAGCATGATGGACAACATTCGGCTGGCAAACGTCGGAGGTTGTTCTTTTGGAACTGATGCTCTGGTCTATGAAGACCAGATTGTCGAAATCGTTGCCTCTCCGGTCAACTCTGAACTCCTGATTACTCGCAAGGCCAACGATAATGCCGTCGTGATCATTAAGCCTGATGGCGAACTTTTGCGGTATCACGGTGAAATCGCCCACATGTATCGCCATCTGGCAAAGGTCCACAAGGTTGCCTTCCTTCGCCGACAGGGCGATCTAGCAACTTTCCTTGGCGAACGCCGAAAATCTATCAAATCTCTCGGGCTTGGGTTCGAAGAAGATGGCGTACCGCGTCCTGAGCAAATCAAACAAGATGAAGTTCCCGAAGGCGTCACAGAGAGAACTCTGATTTTGGCCGAGTTTTCCTATGAAGAAATCGCTCCCCGTCTTGGAGATGACAAAAAGGGCGAAATCAAATTCAAGGACGAAAAGGTGGCATACAAGCTGAACAGTCCTCGACTGATCTGCTTTAAGAACTCTCCCGTTTGTGTAGGGTGTGGTCGCGAAGGTGTGCTGTTTCGTCTGGAGTGGCCTCCGCATCACGGATCGCCACATCTCAATTTGTACTCTGAAGATGGGGAGATTATGACACATGATCATATCATCCCTCAGTCCAAGTACAAAGCAATCAAAGGATCCCTCCAGGGCCTTCATGGTCAGAGGAACTTGCAAACTATGTGTTATCTTTGCAATACCAAAAAGGCAGACACGTTGCCTGAAGGAATCGAAGAAAATAAGCACGCATGACATATAATTGAGCTATGAGAATATGGTGTTAATGAAGCACCGAAGGAGAAACTGAAATGAAGAAGATCGCAGTAGAATCGAGTGCTCTGTCCAACGTTGGATACGACATCCCATCGAAAACTCTCTATGTGGAGTTCACCAGCGGCTCAATCTATCGCTACGCCAGCGTCCCTGCAAAGGTTATTTTGGCTATGCTTTTATCGAGCAGTGTGGGAAAGTATTTCAGTTCGTATATCCGAACTGTATACGAATTCAAAGAAGTCAAGGAATGGCCTGAGATTTAAGGCCGGACTTGACAAGCGTCCGTGCCCGTGGTATAATCCCTGGACGGAAAGGAGAGTGCCATGGGCAGCATTGCCATTATCGGAGATTGCCACGGGAAATTCAAATCCTTGAATTCCATTCTGCTTCGGTTGTCCGTGGATTTTCCCGAAGTTGACACGGTGATTCAGGTCGGAGACTTCGGTTATTGGCCCAGAATCGGATCGATAGGTCATTGGCTCAACAGTCTCCGCGTTCCCGAGGGGATGACTCTTTATTGGATCGATGGCAATCACGAGGACTTCAAGGCGATGAAGAACTTTGGCATGATGGGTAAACCCAACAATCTGAAGCGTTTCAAGGATGGACAGGTTTTCTATGTCCCGCGAGGTTCTGTCCTGAACCTTGGAGGCTACAACATCTTGTTTATGGGGGGAGCAGAGTCAATCGATGCTCTTCATCGTAAAAAGGATGTGGACTGGTTTTCCGAGGAATCCATCACTGATCAAGATGTTGCTGATGCTCTGGAGACTATTGAGGGCCAGAGCATTGACATCGTGATCTCACATGACGCTCCAAGGAGTTTCTCCCTATACAAACTTGACCTATCAATGGCTTCAAGGATGGGATGGGACAAGTGGGAAGATCCGTCGAGAGACAAGCTGGAAACCATTCGGCAGGCCATCGAGCCTCAGCGATGGTTCTTCGGACATTACCATACGTCAATGTTCGGAGAGTTTGGGCCAGACAGTGCCTCAAAATGGCGCTGCTTGGACATCAACGAGTTCTATATATTGGAGAACAAACATGAGATGGAAGAGACGACAGAGGACTGAACTAGAACCTGATGGTTATGAAGGACCGAAGGTGGCTTTCTGTTGAAGATGTCCAGTACATTCTGGCATCGATGATCCGTGGCTTCGAGAAGATGATTGCCCCGCAGAAGAGTTGCTGGTCAAAACCAACAACATTTTGCGGGCTTCAGTACGAAGAGACCACGAGCGATGTTGTAGAGGCGGCTTTGACCTCTTTGATGAGGAAAAAGCTGGTCTTCATTCGCTGGCCGCATTCCTCAGAGCAATAAATGTACGGCCCGACCTGAAAGCTCAAGTGGACCAATGGCTCCTTGCTGACCAAGCTGTACGGGATGCGCCGAGCCATGTTCTGGAAAGGAATTGATCTATAATCGCTTGCAGTATTGGGGACTTCCTGATATAATGTCCTCATCGACGCGGAGTGGAGCAGTCTGGTAGCTCGATGTCATATCCGGTAGGTCTCAAGTTCAAATCTTGCCTCCGCTACAAAGGAATTTATTAGCTCACTAACAAAAGGCGAACTAATAAAAAGAAGCCGAGGCAACTATCAAGTTTGGAGATCACAGATACAAAGAAATGCAAGAAAGGTCTATACCAAGAGTAGAAAACCTAAAAAGTGTATCATATGTGGCTATGATAGGAAATATCAAGTAAGTCATGTCGAGGCTGTAGCTGCTTTTTCAGAAGAAGCCTTAGTAAGTGAGATAAATGATGTCGATAATCTTCAAGCGCTATGTCCGAATCATCATACAGAGCATGATGATTCTTAAAGGAGGAATGAAATGAAAGTAACAGGATACGATCTTCGCGATGCCCTGACTCGTCTCAATAACAGGAAAACTCTTTTGCAGTCTCAGTGGGACAGCCAAACCTTTGTCTTTGAAGGTGAAGAGGGCGATCCCGATGCGGTTTTTGACCAGATTCTCGCTATTGAAAACCGCATCGTCAGGGTCCAGCTTGCTCAGGACGCATATAACCTGCTCGCCGTCGCTGTGATAGAATCACAAGACGGAACGCAAGAAATGCCTCTGGCGCAAGTCATCAAGTTCGTTGGTCCAATTCGCCGAGCGAGCAAACTCTGGCGACAATACGCACAGGATGGCGACATGGATCCGTATTACGGCCGTCGTCGAAATCGAGCCAGGACTCGGAACGCTGAGACCGAAGAAGCTCGAAGGGTTGTTTCAGCCGAAACCTGTATGGAACGGCACGAAAGATATCAAGACCTGGAGCTTGCCTACGGCAACGCCATCGCCAAGGCGAATGCTCAAATCATTGATGTCACAAGTTTGTCCGCTTCAGACCTTCAAATGGAGGTTTGATTCGGGCAGGATGCAGAAGGAGCCAAAAGATATTACAGAATGGACCTCCCTCTCCGATAAAGGTCGGGAAAAAACGGGCAAGAGCTACCAATTGAGCGTTCTTCATGTAAAATACTCAAAGCTATGAACGCCAGATGAAGCAACCCGATTCCAAGCTTTGTACTCCTAGCTAATTGGCACTTTTGTATCCAACGATGGGGCAGGTAACTGCCCCATCGTCGCATGTGGAAAGGAAAGAAAATGGGACTCAGACTCTTCGGCAATAGCTCTTGCCAGTCCTGTGCTCCGACTCCAGTTCGGTCCTCTACGTTTAGGACGCTGCCAGAACCCCAACCCCTCGCATTACAGACTCAAAAAGTGGGATCAGATCGGCAAATTTCTCATCGTCCTCGTCAACTACCCCGATTGCACCAACTATGAGGGTGATAAGGTCATGGTCTACGAGGCGACCATTGAAGATTTCGCTTCACAGACGAAAATCGATCCCCATTTTTGCCAGTATTGCTTCTCTCCTATTGCCAGATTCAAACCAGATGATGAAGGTTGGGAAATGGCAGAGTCTTTCGCCTACGCTATGGAAGGTGATTAAAGGAAACATCCAGTGGCTTCATAAAGATGTCAATTGGATGAAAGGCAGATTCAATACGAGTGAATTGATTAGGATATGTTGCATGATAGCAGACACAGTTGGGAGCGCTGAATGATATTGGAAGCTTGTGTGGCCGATTGTTACGGCGTGGGCTTCGAGTACGCTCCGAAAGAGTTTGTTGAGAAATACAATACTCTCAAGGGATACGTCGCTCATCCTGGCTATCATAGTATCATACCTGGACATTACAGTGATGATACTCAAATGTCGCTCGCCATTGTTGAACTGATCGTTGATGAAGTCGAATGGACCACCGAGAACATTGCAGCCAAATTCGTCGAAGTTTACAAACGAGATCCCATTGATGGATATGCTCAGGGCTTCAAGGGTTTGCTCGACGAAGTTTCCAGCGGGACAGAACTATTGGAGAGGCTAGATCCCGATAGTGACAAAAGCGGCGCTGCAATGCGAGCATGGCCAATCGGTGTTTTCAAAGAAATTCCAGAGGTTCTCCAGCGAGCAGCCGTCCAGGCGCGAATAACACACAATTCCATAAACGGTGTTCGTGCGGCCTTGGTTTCTGCCCTAACTACGCACTATTTCATCTATAAAATAGGCCCAAAGGCCGAATTATTCTCTTGGCTCCAGAAATACATCAAGGCAGATTGGCTCAAGCCCTATCGGAAGAAAGTGAATTCTAAGGGATGGATGAGCATGAGTGCGGCCTTGACAGCTTTGACGGAGTGTGATACAATGACTTCGTTGCTGGAGAGGTGCATCGCTTTCACCGGAGACGTAGACACCGTGGCGACGATAGCTCTAGCGGCAGGATCGTGCTCAGAAGAGATTGAGCAGGACTTGCCAGCATTCTTCAAGCAAGACTTGCAAAATGGGCCATATGGAAAAGATTACATAATGGCTCTGGACAAACGACTGAGGGCCTTTCAGGGCTGAGGAGAAACGAATGCCGTCCAATTGGGGAAACTCTCGACCACATAAGATTCCTGGGGCTACTTCTAAGCGCTTGCGTCAAGAGGGAGCCTTGGAAAGACTGCTCAAACATCCCAACCGCCGAGAAGATCAGAATAGGGAAGTTGATATATTGCAAAGGAAGTTGGGCCGTTCATGAGCACTGAAAAAGAACTCAAGTTCCACCTTGAGGGGAACAGTGATTACTCTCAGAACTTCACCAGAGGAGAAGCAATCTCCGCTAGCTGGAATGGGTTCTTCAAGGGGGGGGCACTGTACTCTTCGATCTTCTGGTGGGTTATCTACTACACTCACATGGCGAATCTTATCCCTAAATGAGAGACCAGAAGACATAAGAAATGCTGAATAGAGCGAAAAGACTGGCGATTTTGATGATTATCGGTTTGGCACTATTCGTCGGTGCCATTTACGGTATCCACGTCCAGTCTTATACCATTGGGGGGTTGTGCGCACTTCCTTTGGGCATAGTCGGGTTCCTGGTTTATTCTGAATACAAGAGTAAACCAGGGAATCCTATTTGAAAGGGCCGAAATGAAAATCGAATTTCATAGCGATGAAAGGAAAGCCGTGGAAGCTTTGGAGCTTCCCATTGGCACTACTTTTATTGAGTTTCGTGATCCAGATCACGAAGGCGGATTCCCACAATATCTCGCATGGTACGAAATCAACGAAGACGGTAAAATGGTCATGACAGCCGATCTTGTTGAGAAATATCGTCGTGCTACCGATGAAGATCGAGCAATATTCAAAGACTTCACCAAGGAACAGCTTCTTGAATGGTGGGCCGTGACATACCTCCCAGACGAAACTCCGTACTGGCAGCATGAATGCGCAGACGAACTTTGGTGGGGAAACTTTCGGCATTTGAGACATATGGGGTACTATCCCGAAACGAGACAGACATCTTTCAGTGTGTGTCTATTTCGGGATGAACCAATCGAACCACAACTAGAAGAAATCCAGATGGTTATGTCTCTGATTAAAGAAGTGACTTTGATCAAGTATTCAGACGATAAACAAGAGGCGAAGGGTAAACATCTGGGAATCTTCGAAAAGACCTGCTCAGAGTTTGGGGTTTATGAACTCCAGGTATTCGAAGATGTGGCCGAACTTATCAAGACAACCTATGGTCGGACAGAGCTTTTGAGGACTTTTGACAGCTTCGAAGAGGTCATCAAGTACATCGCTCATTTCCATTACTATCAGCAGAAACTTGACGGTAATGATGACGATGAGGATGAAGACAGCCTTTATTGATCGGAACAAAGAAAGAAGGTTAGCGTGATGGACACTTTGCCCCTTGAGACGAAGATCATCCTGGCTCAACTCGCCAGCAAGACCGGAACGACGGTGGACAAGCTCACCAGCGCTGCCGTGACCAAGCTCTTGCCTTCTGACGAAAAGATGTGAGACCATTGAAGATGGGGAGGCCCTTCGGGGTCTCCCCGCTTCATATTTGAGGAGAAATCAATGAAGCACATTATCAAATTGGACAAGGAAGACATCAAGACCGGAAAGATGTTCGAAAACATTCAGATCGATTGCGCTGACGGGAACACCATCGTTGTTTTATCTCGTGATGCCGCAGAGGAGCTTCAGAAGGACCTGGAGGTTTTGCTGTCCGTCGAGGTGATTGAGGTCTCCCATGGGGACGCTGATGAAATCGGAGAAAATCACGATGACTGAGAAAGAACAGCAAATAGTGGATGCCCTTGAGAGCTATGATGGCAAGATGGCCTTCCGAAGATGGTGGCTACCAAGACTCTATAAAAGCATGGCTCAAAAATGGTACGGAGTTGAGTTGTCGGAAAAAGAGTCTGAAGAGATAGCCGAAAAAGAATGTCAGCAGATTTACGAGAGAGACATGGATCTGGCAAACGAACTGATCGAATCTGCCTTTGAAGGAGAAGAGAATGCGGACTAACATTGGCATCAAAGAGGGCGGCAAGTACAAATATGACTATGACTCGGTTGATGAAGGCTTCTGCTCTATTAGTTGGGATATTAAAGGACAGAATGAAATCGTCAGAGTTGAAACCAAGATCTTCGTTACGTCTTGGGGATTAACATCCCCCCCGACACCTCTCTCTTGGGAAACGAAGATGATCACGGTAACGACATACCAGCCTCCGACGGGCAAGCTATATGATGTGAGCCATTACTATCATCGGCAGGAAATAATGGAAGACCCCTTCCTGATGTCCCTGGCGGCTGAAGCCGAAAGCGTCCGTGCCGAAGGCGCATCCAAATTGAAGGCTGCCCAGCGAGAAGATAGCGAACTAGAACGAGTCGAGGCCAGATCTTTCCTGGAGCGCGTCAAGAAAGATCTAGAATTCTCGAAATAGGGCTTGACAGCCGAACCGAGGACTGGTATAATAGGCAGTGTCAGGGAAGGAAAAGGGCCGAAGATAGTTCGGTTCCTCAAATTCCTGATATAATTGACAAACATGGCGTCGTATGCAAACGGTTAAAGCGACTTGATTTTCATTCAAGTGCCATTGGGCTTTGCGGGTTCGAATCCTGTCGGCGCTATTAAAACCTCGCTCATCTAAGATGAGCGCGGTTTCTTTTCATAAGTTTGGCAGAAATCAGTCAAGAACTCCAGTTTTGGCATACAATTAGCACAGAGAAGGTGAAGAAGTCTTCGGTGATCCTATGCCGGGAATGCTCGATTGGCAGGAGCGCAAGTATCATAAACTTGTTCATTAAGACGTGTGGGTTCGAGTCCCGCTCCCGGTACTTTGGAGACGTGAGAAGTAAGGGTCCGGCTGAGGGCAACAAGATCGTCGCCCAAAGCCTTGCTCAGAATCCGAACATCCTCAAGTGGCGTGAGTTGCAGAACCAACACGACGCTATCGCGAGATGGGACGGCAAGATGCCTCAGGTCAGCGGGGGGCCGATGCTGAACCTGACTCCGAACAAGTAAACGCGACGGCAAGCCCCGGCTCTTCATTGGGCCTGGGCTTCGCCATATCCGGCCGCTCGACAGAGAATTGAAGATGGGGATGGGCAAGATCCGGGGTCAGTGGTATAATGAGCGTGGAGATAGAGAATGGCAGACAACAGCACAGGCGTAAGCATTACAATCTCGGCGAATTTGACGCTGGAGGAATTGGCAGACGTTCTGGTGGAGGAATTGGACACCGATTCCTTGCTGGAACTCTTTGAGGCCATCGAACAGCGGTCGGAGGAAGGTTTTGTCGAGAATCTTCGGCAGCGGCTGAAGGAAGAATAGAGCTATCATGCCATCGCTATCCTTCATCGACCGTCAGGGTGAAATCAAAAAAATCCAGGGGGATAGTTTTGTTCAAGACTATTTCGAGCTAACCGAAATAGCCAGATCGAAGGCAGAGTGGGCGGCGCGGGAGTTTTTGGACGATGATTCAGAGCAGACGATAGCAGAACTGACTAAGATTTACACCGAGAGCATGCATCGGGAACTAGGGATTAATGTCACAGACAGATTTCCTTATGATCTCGTAGAAAGGCACTGAAATGCAACAATTGTGCGTCGGGCTATTCGGAACATGTGGAGGATCGACGTGGCGCAACAAGTTCATTGAGCGCTACAATAATGAAGACATCATGTTCTTCAATCCTCAAGTCGAAGAGTGGGATCCTTCAATGGCAGCCATCGAAGACTTGAAAGAGGCTGCTGCCGTTTACAATCAGATCGTCTGCCATTTTGATTCTGTCAGTCGCAAAGTAATCCCAGAACTCTCTGATGTTGCCAAGGAATTGATCTCCGGTCAGAAGAATCCGGGAATTAGTCTCATATCTGAGACGGTACTTGACAGTCCGGCTCCTTCGTGATATAATTGACGATGGAGAAGTGACCGAGATGGCTTATGGAGCGCGACTGGAACTCGCGTGCAGTCGAAAGGCTGCCAGGGGTTCGAATCCCCTCTTCTCCGTTGGAAGATTGCCAGAGTGGTAATGGGCTCGCCTCGAAAGTGATGGCCTCGGTGAAACGAGCAGAGGTTCGATTCCTCTATCTTCCGTCTAAATCCAGTGGAGGCATAGCTATGAATAAGCTTTTCGTCATGTTGTTCTCTGTTTTGCTGGCTCTATTGCCAGCAACCGCGCAAAATGGTCCAGAACCAGGATCGCCGACTGTGACTGCCAAAAGATACACGGTCATTCGTTTGAACTACGCATATGCTCCGGGGTTGGCGGTTTGCCTTGGTGGCCAAGGGTTGATGTACGGACAAATGGACCCTTGGGCGGGAGGCTTTGGCAATGGTTTTGGTAACAATAATCGTGGAGGCGGTTTTAGTAACGGTAGTTTTGGGGGCAATCGTGGTGGTTTTGGGAGCGATAATGATCGCGGCAATCGACGGGGCGGCTTCCAAGGTCGAAATGGATCCCGAGGACCTGGAAGAACATCTCGCGGTGGTGGTGATGGGTTCGGCCGGGGAATGAACTGAGATAGCGAATGAATGGAATCTCATTAACCTCAGAAAAACCGATTTTAGAACCGGTGGATCTTGTTTTTCCGAGAGTCTTTTTATCGGTTGACAACCCGCAATTGGGGAAACTACCAAGATATCCAGGTATCTGCAATGAGTGCTTTATCGTTGCAAAGACGGGAATATCAAAGATATCCTCAGTCCAACATGGTGAGTTTCTTATCCCGACAACAGAGGCCCGAACAGCAGCCTTAAGAGGAGGACTGGAAGAAGCCATGGAAGAAGTCAGAAAACAAGAAAATAACGCCTTCCTAGATCTTCTAGAAGAGGCCACAAGGGGAATATCACCAAAATCCACGCCAGACATAAGATACGGTCACTATTGGAGAAACCTGCTCATCAATGACAACTATCTAGGATCAATCGAAAACTGGGATATGCCAAATATCACCGTTCATGCCTCTCCCTCGGCTCCAGAAGGAGTGGCATATATGTTTTGCGATCCTTATAGTGTTGGAGTCTATCACCTAAGACAAGACTATACGGTGATGCAAACTCAGATAGGCAGTCACATGTGCTACCTGGACATCGGGATGGCAATCTTCGACAACCACAAAATCGATGTTTACAGGGTGTAAACGATGAAAATCTGGCTCAGTTGCTTCAACAATGGCAAGCGCCGTGTTATTATACATAACAATGGCGCTTGCCATTTTCGATGAATGGGTCGAAAGCTGGTTCGCTGAGCAATTGGCCAGTTGTTACGATAATCTCGGGGCGCAAGTTTACCGAGAAGGCTAAATCTGATATAATGAACTGCAAAGGAGGCTACTATGCCATTGAAACCACTTGGAGACGGAGTTGTTATTGAACGGGCTGAAGAAGGTGAGCGCGTAGTTGGCGGCATCTACATCCCAGCGAACGTTGACGAGAACAAGCTTGCTGCACAGGGAACAGTTGTTGCTGTCGGCCCTGGTCTGATGAAGGATGATGGAGACTACATTCCGGTCCCGCTGAAACCAGGGGACCGAGTCCTCTATCACAAGAATGGCGGCTTCAACCTAAACTTCGAAGGCAAGAATGTCAAGCTGATCAGGCTTGCAGAAGTTTTGGCTCAGGTTGTGGAAGACTAATGGATGTTAGCTTTTAATCCGTTACTTCCAGAAAGTCAGGGAAATGAGCTACATCAAATATCCGAGAACGCTTCATTTACCCTGGTCTATTGGTGCCACTCGGGACGACAGAATACTCGAAGACACATCTCAATTCGAAGGAAAGCAAGTAGTAGTCACGGTCAAAATGGATGGAGAAAATTCCAGTTTGTACCGTGACTACTACCATGCTAGATCTCTCAGCGTCCCTTCTCACCCTTCTCAAAACTGGTTAAAGAACTTTCATTCACAAATCGCTCACAATATCCCTGAAGGATGGCGATTTTGCTGTGAGAACATGTTCGCCAAGCACACAATCCACTATAAAGATCTCGAATCTTACGCATATCTGTTTTCTGTTTGGAACGAAAACAATGAGTGCCTCTCATGGGCTGAAACGGAAGAATGGGCCGAGCTTATTGGCCTTCCAACAGTGCCGGTGCTTTATGAGGGCATGTGGGAAGAATCGAAAATTCTAGGGATTTACAAACCAGAATTTAATGGGAATGAATGCGAAGGCTACGTCGTCAGGGTCTCGCAAAGTTTCCATTACCGAGAATTCCGTCAAAACTTGGCCAAGTTCGTCCGAAAAGGCCATGTTGGAGAAGCTGCACATCATTGGCGAACCGGGCCAGTGACGCCGAACTTGTTGAAAGGAAAATCCGATGGCTGAAGAACCTACGCTCGAACCTATCTATGCCTCCGTCAATATGACTGCAACCCAAGACAAGTCCTGGAAGTAGTGGAGAGAACGTGTCGTAATGCCAGAACAAACGCCTAGACTGTTTATATCGTACTCAAACAGAGATGAAAAGTGGAGGCAGATGTTCACAGACATCATGGATCCTATCGTCAAGAAAGGCATCATCGAGATCTGGTATGATGGTTTGATCTCTTCGGGTGGTCGCTTCGAGGATCAGATTTTGGACGCCCTGGTGGCGAGCGATGCTGCAATCCTGCTGGTTTCGCCGCAGTTCTTATCGTCGAAATTCATCTCAGAGAAGGAATTGCCCGAGATCCTGCGGCGTGACGCGGCTGAACCGGATTTCAGAATTTTCCCGGTACTTGTCAACAACTGCTTTTGGAGATATACTGACATGATGACGATCCAGTTCTGCCATGACGTGGCTCAGCCGCTCACGTACATGGAGGATCATGAGGTTAACCACGAATTGATCAAGATCGGCGAACAGATCATCAACCATTTCACGAATGGGCAAGGTAAATCATGAAGCCTGTAACGAAGACTACTTATCAATGCGACCATTGTCATAAATCCCATCCGACGCCCGAGGCTGCTATTGAGTGTGAAGCCAAATGCGCTGAAGACAAAGAGGCGAAGAGGGTCAACAATATCTTGTCTAAATTCTTCAAATCAAAAAGAGATAAATACGAGATTCGATGTGGTGGTTGTGACAAAGTGATCATTAAATACGAGGTTGATTGCAGCGACCCTCATCGTAACGAGCGGGGGAAAGCCAGTTACACAGAACCACATGGGAATTTATTTGGGGCAGACTACTGTATCGATTGCTTCCAGAAGAAAAGGACATTCCTGGCTGATGCCATTGAAGAACACCAGGAAAGGGTGAAAAATGCCAGAACCAGTTGACTACACTCTCAAGGCTGAAATCGAACTGGATTTCCCTTATGGCCCTGGGGATGTCATTCACGACAGTTGGTCTGGTTGGACGTTCAAAATTCTAGATGTATTCTCGGCACATGTCAATGCCACAGTGATCTCTTCCGATCCGAAAAAGAATCAAATCTCATCTAGTGGAGAAGGAAGGGCGACAGCGATCATAGTTGATGCCCCAGACAAAGAAATCATAGGGCATCAACACACTATGAGATTTAGCAGGATTCCAGGGAACAACTCAGGTGACTGGACAGTGATAGAACTTGGAGAAAGGCCAGAACAATGACAGAAAAAGAAGCCGACATCATCATCCAAGACTTCTTTCACATAAAGCCAGCAGATCCAAAAGTAAAAGAGATTCACTGTCCCGGCTGTGACAAGCTTTTGATAAGTTGGGGCCGTTGGCCCGCAATAGATCATGAAGAGTATGAAACCCTTATGGGGATGTACTACTGTAAAGACTGCTACAGAGAGAAAAGAATCGTTCTCGCAGAAGCGATCCAAGAGCATCAAAAAAGGACAGAACAATGAAACTCACATGGGCAGGCGTGGGCGGTGCGTTCGCTGGAGTTGATCAGTGGCATACGAACGCCGTGATTGAAGCCGAGAATGGCAAAAAGCTGCTGGTCGATGTCGGAGGCGACATCCGACACTCGCTGGCACAAATTGGCCTGGGCATCCTTGATATTGATGCGATCTACATCAGTCACTTGCACGGAGATCATTGCTATGGGGCTGAATGGGCTGGATTCCTATCTTTCTTCCATCCCGCCTATGAAAATCGCCCGAAGCTCTATATCGTTGATGCTTTGATTGGAGATTTGTGGGATACTTTGAAGGGGTCTATGGAATCCCTTGAGGGACAAGTCGCAACCCTGTACACTTACTTCGATGTTCATCCGATCAGCATCAATAGTAGCATTATTTGGCAGGGTGTCCACCTGACTCCCGTCCAGACTGTTCATGTTGTTTCAGGTTATGGCATCAAGCATAGCTATGGCCTAATCGTTAAAGGCAAGAAGTTCAACCAACAGATCTTCTTGACCACGGATACTCAATTCAGCCCAAGGCAGATCGAGAAGTTTTACAAGGAATCTGACCACATTTTCCATGACTGTGAAACTCTTCCCTTTAGGTCCAACGTCCATGCTCACATTCTGGACCTGGATACCTTGGATCCTGACATCAAGTCAAAAATGAGGCTGATTCATTATGCCCCCGGCCATGATTTTGATGCAGGGGCGATGGGATTTGCTGGTTTCGTCGAGCGGGGACAGTATTTTGAGTTCAAAGGCGATGAAATGACCATCGGGAAAACCCCGGAGGCTTTCCATATCGTCCCGGCTGCCCTGTTTGAGAAGATGCAAGCTGCCCTGTCGTTCACCGAGGGAATGCCGCTCAAAACGCTCTGCAAATAGGCGACTCCCGAGCAGCTTTTGGCGATGGGCACAAATCAGGACCGTTCAGAGGTTGATTGGTGTTTCGGAAAAGAAGAAGACAATGAATGAGATGAAAACTCGGGCTATGGCCATAGACAAGATTTTTTTGGCTCTGGAAAAAGCTGGTCTTCAAATGACCTTTGGGGCCATAACCAAAATTGGCGATGGTTTTTTATTTGAGCCTACATTGGCCAATTTTTATTATAAGGTGGCTTTGTTGGTGGTGGATGAAAATGAGAAGTTCAGCGAAGGCTATCGAAAAGCATTAGATGAATCCGAATGGAAGGTCATCCTCCTTCGCCCAGGCTATTTTGAGAGTCAGGTAGAATATATCGTAGATGAAGTTTTAGGGTGGTGCCGAAATCTTGGCATCAACAATTGCGAAGTTATGACCCCTCAAGATCAACAAAGAATAGGGGTCATACTCAGGCAAGCCCTTCGAGATAAATATCCCAATTTAACTATTACTGACAAATATATAAATGGGGTGTTTGCTGACATTTATATACCGGATTATAAGATTTGTTTCAGTTTAACTTTGAATTTGCAAGCAGAATCTGTCAAAATGCTCTATTCCAACGGAGAAAGCTGGACATGGAGATCTCTGAACGCTGGTCTTCCTTTTGATGACATATTAAAAGATATCAGCAATGATATAGAAAGAAAAATGAAGGAAGACGAGATTGAAAAGGCGGTCGAGCCGATAATGGTCAATAACCCCCCGAAAATTCAAGAGATGATTGACCCTGGCGTCAATCTCTATCAACTCGGAGCAATCATGCTAGGAGCAGCCGCATGCGCAGCCGTGGCCGATTCTTTCATCAGGAAATCCAAGGCAGAGGTCCTGAAGCCTCGGTTGACAGGACCCGTTGAAGAATTGAAATCTCCCATTGACGTGAAGGGCGAAGTGTGATAGAATGTTCTCAAGAGGTGGAAATCGTGGGTGAAGTCAAACAGGTCATTGTCATTAGGAAGTATTATCCTGACGGCAAAGGCGGGATAAAGACTCTTAGAAGAGGCAAAGAAATCGCTCAGGGTTGTCATGCTTCTATCGCTTGGTTGAGCGAAAAGGTCCGTCATGGGTCCAAGTTGACCAAAGATGAAGAAGCTTGGATTCAGGGAGCATTCACCAAGATTTGCGTCTGTGTCAACAGCGAAGAAGATCTTTTGGAAGTCTATCAGAAGGCGCTCGATGCTGGATTGACCGCCAAGATGATCACTGACGCAGGCCGAACCGAGTTTGACGGCATCCCGACTCGAACCTGCCTCGCAATCGGGCCGAACAAGTCCGAAGAAATTGACAAAGTGACAGGAGAACTCAAGCTCTACTGATATAATTGGAGAGCCCACAAAACGGTCATTCTCCTGTAACCCTCTCAAACAGGCAGGATGACTTTGGAAACTGGAATGAGCAAGGCAATCGAACAACTGAAGAATGGCGAGTTCGTTTTCAACCGCGAACCCGGCAATTCCATGACTCCAATCCTCAAGAGTCGTGAAGAGGTTCTGCTTGCTCCAGTTCTCCGTGGACTCAAAAAGGGCGACATTGTACTCTGCAAGGTCAATGGCAATACATACACTCACAAGATCATTGGTGTCCGTAAAGATCAGGTCCAAATTAGCAATAATCATGGTTATATCAATGGATGGACTTCCCTTGATAACGTTTTTGGAATTGTGATTCGGATTTCAGGCACGCCCTTCAAGCCGAATCGGAATAAAGCATTGTTAGACAAATGGGATGAAATTAAAAAAGATGATGTTAGGTAATAAAATAAACCTATATAAATATGACAAAATGTATAGTCCGAAGGATGTTGATAATATCAATTATGGTCATGAGTATAGAATAAACCAAATCAAAAACAATGCGATGGAAAGAATGAAAGATAGATATAGAGAACTAATCATAGAAGACTCAAAAAGGGCATATTCTGAGGCCGTTTCTGCTGATGCGATCAAATTGCAGATTCTTAAGCTGGTCAAAGAAGATCCGAACGTGACAGCGGGGCTTATCGAAGCCGCTCAGAAATTAGACACATCAAAATGGAGCGAGGTAGATAAACGGAAACTTGACATAATGATTTCTCTGAGACGTAATAATGAAATCAGCTTTATATCCTTTCTGGATACGACAGGTGTTCTGGCAAACCTGAAGAGCTTGGATTTGGAAACAGTGAAAGATTCGCTCCGACTAGCACTAACGAGCAAAATGAAAGATGGAATGATTGACATTTCAGAATTAGATTTAGTCGAAGAAAATGGTGAAACCTACATTGTACTTGGTGACATTAAGATGTACATCGGAGAAGATCTTCTTGAGGAGGTTATGAAAGTGGCAGTTAATCCAACCAAAAACTTTTTTGAGAACTATTCTCCCAATAAGAAAGTTCCGATTCAGCCGGACTTGTTTGAAGTTCCGACAAGAATGCCGAAAGGGGCCGTAGAAGAAATTCAGGCCGTCAGAGACAAAGTTGTTGAACAACATCTCGCGAAGAGAAAAGCCGAGGAGAGAACGATGAACGTAACAGGAAACCAGAAGACCGAAAAGGCACTGATTGAAGCCCTTTCGATGACCCATGACAAACTGAAGAGCAAGGAGCGCAGAACTCAGCTTCAGATCAACAAGGATCTGGCTGATTTTCTGGTAAATCAACTGACCTATTTGGCAGATGATGATCCGCTCGTTCAGAAGTTCCAGGATCTCGAAGATGACTGGACGAACATCGCTGATGAGATGAAACAGATCCGCGCAGCCAACAAGCAGGTACCGGTCACTGTCGAAAGCATGAAGGCCAGCAAGGTCAAAACCGCTGCTGTGGCTTCGGTTGGAACGGCTGTCATTCTACTCATCTTGAAGTCTATCGATTGGAACAAAGTCGTGCAGTTCTTGCTGCACAAAGTTTTGTCAAACAGCAATGCTGCCGCTTTCCTGACTGATGGTGCCAGCGGACAATCCCTGGAAAAGCCGGATCTTTTGAGGCACAACCCCGAACTTGATGCCTTGGCCGACAGAGGCGTCGATATTCAGGGTATTGCTGAGCGCCTGATCGGGGAGGGTGACTTCCAGAAGATCATGGAGGTTTTCGCTGCGGCCGAAGCGGCGGAAATCATCGAAGAAGCTGAAGAGGCCGAAGACGCTGAGCAGTCCCGAATGGAAGGAGAAGCCGAGACAGAAACGACCAGCATCGCCGTCAAAAGCTGAAAGAATTCAAGATCCATGGGGTTGACATAGCCCCAGGGATCTTGTATAATGCGAGCAGGAGCCCGAGATGGCGAATACTGTCAGCCTGCGCACTTTTGTTATGACTAGCGCTGATGCTAACCACAACAAAGTGTGGAAAATCGAACAGTTCGACGACGGATCTTACAAGACCTACAACGGTCGTATCGGAACCGGTGTCGATGGCAAGCCCTACCCTTTGGCTGAAAACAACCTGAAACATGATGGCAAGGCTGAAAGCCTGATCTCTTCCAAGCTCAAAAAGGGCTACGAAGAGATTGATATCATCCAGGACGCTTCAGGCCAAGCCATCACCAAAACGGCTTCGGTAAATGGCTTTGACCTGGAGCAAGTCGCGGTCAACCAGATCGAAACTCAGTCCAAAGAGGTCTTGGATTTGGTTAGATGGTTTGCTCGTGAGAACATCCACCAAATCACCAGTCAGACCAAAATCCAATACAACGCTCAGAGTGGTTTGTTCGAAACTCCTTTAGGCGTCGTTGGGATGGGGGTTGTTCGAGACGCCCGCACCCTATTGGTTGACATCGGTGATCTGGTTTCCAAGGATGATTTTAGCGAAGACTTCAAACACCAAGTCGAGCGGTACTGTATGAAGATTCCGCAAGACATCGGCATGAAAAAGCTCAATCCTCGCGACATCTTCAATGGCCTTCAGGATGTCCAAAAGCAGAATGACATTTTGGACTCGTTGGAGGGTTCGATTCGGATGATCATGTCTGGCGGCGGCGGTGCGGACCAAGCTGAACAAGCCGACATGGAGCAGGTGTTCAACACTCGTATCGACCTGATCGTGGATCCGCTTGAAATCAAGAGGATCACGGACAAGTACATGCGAACGCTGAAAGCCGGACATCAATGCTCTCATCTTCGTCCTAGAAGAATCTTTGATGTTCAAATTGGAGATATGCAAAGGGCTTGGGAAAAAGACGGTGCCCTGATGTCTAATAGAACAGAAGTGTTTCACGGATCTAAAATAGGCAACTTACTGTCTATCCTCAAGGGTGGACTAATAATCCCAACATATAACACAAGGTATTGTGCCGGAAGACTCTTTGGCGACGGCGTATATTTCGCCAATAGTAGCACAAAATCTCTGAACTATGCGTATGGTTATTGGTCTGGATCTCGTAACGAACATTGCTTTATGTTCCTCGCAGATGTTGCCCTGGGAGAACCATACTATCCAAAAGATTCCGATATTGGCAGATCGAGTATGTATCCTGTTAAAGGTTATAATTCGACATATGCCAAGGGAGGTACTGGCTATCTTCAAAACGATGAGTTGATTGTGTATAGAACTAGCCAATGCGTTATCACTAAAATGATCGAATGCACTCCTGGCGGAAAATAAATACTAAAGAAGGACTAGTCAGTGCAATTTGACCAGATTAATTGAATTTACACCCCAAGGTCGATGAATACTTATCAAAGACCGTGTTGAGATTTCCAATTATTGATCTGCTCTTGAGTCCAACCCCAATCGCCCTGTTGAGCCCCTTCGATTCGGTTGCCGTAAGATTGTTGTCGCAGATTATGGAATTGCTGCAATAAAGTAGCATATTGCTGCTCAGCGGCACTAATAGATTGTTGATTACCTGTGCCTCTCGCAGTTTGTATTCCTCGATACGCTTGTAATATTTGAGGTCGGATAGCGGTCATTTGTTGAGAAAGAGCTTCCATTGAAGCCGCCTGAGCTTCGTTGGTTTTAGCCTGTTGTCCCGCTTGGTAAGCCTGATAGGCTTCCTTACCAGTCCTTCCTACTAAATAGCCTGCTCCTGTTAAAGCGGCGGCTGGCAAAGCGGCTGCGGCACCGGCTGCGGCACCGGCTGCGGCACCGGCTCCTGTTAAAGCACCAACGCCAGCACCAATACCACCCCCAATAAGGGTTGCTCCTGGCAACATCCCGGCTCCTGTTTTAGCAGCGTTCCCAAACATTTCGCCCGATGTTTGTTCGGTCCCCTGTGCTCCTTGTAATGCCCCAAGCCCCAAAGATAGCGCAGCACCTCCGCGATCTAAGGCCCTACTCCATCCTGGCTTTGCTTGTTCAAATAGCATACCCCGAGCACCTTGTTTGGCTTTATCAAGGGTTGATAATGACGCTGGATTGGCAGCCCCACCTGCTGCATTTCCAATGGCTTGTGTCCGCGAGGGATAAATGCCCTTTTGCATACCTTGTATTACAGATTCGACTTCTTCAGTAGGAAATCCATGAGAGGCAATAGTTTTTACAACTTGATCAAAAGATTGGGTTGAAAATCTCCCATTCATTAAAATCTTTTCTATTTCAAGGGCTCTCATCGATTGGGCTGCCCTCATTGCCTGGGTGCCTTGTTGTGTTGGTCTCAATCCCATTGCCGCCAACTCTTCTGCTGTTTTAGATCCTGCTGCTGCACCCCCACGATAAAGAGAAACTTGTTGTAATCCCTTCCATATTTTTTGAAGTTGACGAGGGGCTATAATTTTATTTTTGACCATATACTTCAGAACATTAGATATGGCTTCTTTCGAAGAACCTGTCTGTCTTGCTATTTCAACGATATCTTCTATCATAAGAGAACCATGTTGTTGAATCTTCTGGGTAAGAAGACTTGAGATATCGGAAGTGCTATAGCCAACTTGTCGAGCAGTGTTTATGAGACTACCCGCCTCTTCGGCGAGCGATCCTACTCCTTTCATTTTATTTAAAGCATTAAGCGCGGCTGTATTACCAGATCTGGAGAATAACTGCCTGAGTTCTGAAACCCAGTTTTTCCCCGATAGAGCACTCTTCGTTAGTTCTCCAACAATGTTTTCATTCAATGGGACATTTAAACCTTGTTGCCGCATTGCTGTCAAGGTGTTAAAAATCTGAGTTCTTACTTGAAGGAATCTTGCTCCAACCGCCGCACCCCCGGCAATCGGAGCATATGCAACATCTTGCAGGATAGGAGCATTATAGGCAAGCTTTCTAAGATAAGCATCCACGGTTCTATGATCTCCGTAGGCTTCCCTTGAGAGTATGAACTGAATGGTCTTATCCATACAGGATATATACTCATAAATCACAATAAATCCTTTTTACAATAGGAAGGAATCATCATCGGTGTTTTAGAATTGCTATATGAGGTGTCACTATGTCTGACGTACTATCCAAAACTTTGTCTAAGAAAGGATTCGCAAAAACCGCAGCATATGTCGATTCTCAAAAGGATTCCGATGTCAAGTTCATCACAATGAGAGAGCTTCTTAGAGACATTATCAATCCTTTAGTGCAAAAGGCTGAAACTGATGTCCGAGCATTGAGAATCGTCGCTGGCGTTCTACCATTGTTGCGCAGCAATGAGCTTATTCCAGAGAAGAGCAAGCCAGCAGGCTTCAAGGTTCCAAAACCAGATGGAAACATTGCCAAATATGCTTCTGTCGTTGAAGAACTTTTCATCGATGGCCCATATTCTGAGACTCTGGTCAAGATCGCTGCCTATGTCCCAAAGGGTCAGGGCAACATCGGCTTGAGCGTCAAGAAAGCAGAAATTGATAAGGATATTTCTCTCCTTTGGGTTCCCGAATCTTGGTTCGAAGAGTTTGTCGGATCTAAATTCTCCAAGACTCAGCAAAGAAAAGCCAGCGTGACTGCTGATGCAATGATGAAATTGGCTTATGGTGCAGTTCCTATGAGTGTTGATAAATCTATTGCTAGGGGCAATGCTGCTGAGGATGCTTGGTGGCAAAGACAAGAAACTGCTGCCCCCGATAAAAGCATGCCTCAATCTTGGGGTCTTCCCAACCCAAGCGGTACAGCATTTAAACTGAAAAAAGAATTGGCTAATATAAAAGGTATGATAGACAATTTCAATTCCAGAGCGAGAAACGGTACCGCTCCTCCTCAGTTTGTTAAGTATAACATCATGCCTATTCAGGAACAACTCCGAGATCTTATCAATAGAATAACAGTTGAAATGCCAGCTATCAGACAGTCAGGGGATACAGCAACTGAACAAGATTTATTGCAAACTAAAGGCGAGGCAATGAAGTCTGCTTATTGGGTTAGAAGCATGCTTGGTCAGCAAACTACAGGAACCGGAGCTACTAATTCTATGTTCGGAGGCGTAGACCCTGGTGAGAATGTCTTTACTCCCCAAAACGCAGCCACTCAGCCAATCCAATAATCATTAAATTCCAGACACCTCCACAAGGCCCGCTTGACACCAAGCGGGCCTTGTGCTATGATGGGCTCGTTCGATTGGAGAGGAACCGAAATGGTGGTCAATCAGTGGGCTGAAGTTGAAGATGGCCTTATGCCTTGTGGGGACACGCGAGTCTCTTTAGCCCCTGGCGCTTATGAGGCCAAGCGTTCAGGCTGGAGTTACGTGATTTCTCCAATCGGTCTTGGAGAAGAAATCCGCTTTGTTTTGGAAGACAGCCAAAGCAATGACATCTTCTGGGAAATCGAGCTATTTTGGGAGAAAAAGCACCTCTACGACAAAATGGGTCTGAAGCATCAACGCGGCATCCTCATGTACGGTTTTCCAGGAATGGGCAAAACCGCAACGGCTCACTTGGTTGCCCAGGATGTCATCGAAAAGGGTGGTTTGTTCTTCAACTGCGAAGATTTCCAAGCAACCGGGTGGGCACTGAATAATCTTCATATCATCGAACCGGAACGCCCTGTCGTGGTTCTGATTGAGGACATCGAACAGCATCATGAAGGCGACATTACGTCTTTGCTAGATGGAGTTGCAGAGACGAAGACTCATGTGGTCTTCATGGCAACAACCAACTACATCGACGAATTGCCGGATCGCATCAAGAACCGTCCGTCTCGTTTTGACTTGCGAATCGAAATCGCCGCTCCGAGCGAAAACGTTCGCCGCGAATACTTCTCGAAACTGCTGAACGGTTTGCCTTACAGCGCCGAGCGTTTCGAAGAAATGGTCAATCTGTCAGAGGGTCTTTCCTTCGCGCATATGAAGGAAATGTTGGTTGGTGCCATGATTTATGACATTTCACCGGAAGAAATGAGCACACGTCTGGCAACCCTCGCAGGCGAAACCGAAGAAGAGTACGACGACGACGAAGACGACGAATGACCTCCGTGGGAGGGCTAAAATCCTCCCACGGACGAAACAATTCAGATAACTTGACGAATCGCCCGGCGAGTGTTATAATATCGATGCAGTCCAAAGGAGACACTGAGATGGCAAACCCTATCGCCGAACAGATGATCGAAGACCTGACCTTCGAAAAGATCAGTCAGGGCGCTATGTTTACCGCTTTTGATATTACCCTTTTCGCCAAGCAGGAAAAGGGGATGACTGAGCGGCATCGCAACATCAAGCATGTTGTCCACGACATGTTTGTTTCTGGCCAGATGACCGGCTATGACCGCAGTCTGATCAACATCCCTGGCGCAACCGACCGCGCTTTCCTGTATCACCCCGACGGGGCAGATATTTCGCAGTACAATGCAAAAGACCGCTCGAAGTTCCCCGATGGTGGCGGTTCAAACAATGCAACGGCAAACGGAATGACCGTCGTCACCGGATCAACTTCCACCCCGGCGGCAACCCCCGCCAATGGCCAAGCTGTTGATCGGCGTGGCCGTCTTTGCATTTCCAACAAGTTGACCCGTTCTTTGGGTTGGCACTCTACCGATTTGGTATGGATCAATTTCCACCACAGCGGCGGGCTGGAAATCAGCAAAGTCCAGGGATCATGTATCGGATCTTACATGATCGACAAAGACGACAACATCCGCGTTTCTGCCAGGATGCTCCGTAAAGCGGGAATCCCAACCAGCGATGCGAAGATGGACCGATACACCGTTGAATCCAATGCGACCAACGACGGGATCGTGGTGTCTCGGGCCTGATACGGCCTCTGGCTTTATTGTTCAGGAAGGATGGGATCCGGGTTCCGGGTTCCAGAATCCTTCCTGAACAATGTCTCACCTCTTCTAATGAAACCAATTCGGGTTTTTCAACAGAATGAATTCAGAACCTAGTTTCACTGGACCTCCTAGAATACACCATGAATCCATGCATGTGCTATACATGCTTGTATTTGGGTGCAAATTCTGAGAAAGGCAACGGAGACGGATGAAAGACTTTGAATTTTCCAGCGGATCAATCGTTGGACGACATCACATTGGGAGCGACCGGCTATTCAAGGGCGAGCGGTCGCAGGATGCTTTCAGTTTGGTCCAGAGGACGGAATGGGACGGGAATAGATTCATCGATTACGCAATCGGGGTCGTCTGCGATGGGATGGGTAGCGGCGAAAAGACTGAGTTCGGAGCTGAGTTCGGTGCTTATATGTTGCAGAAAATCGTGCTGAATGCCTTGAAATACTGGGACAAAGAGCATTGGGAGCAAGAAATCAACTCTTCTTTCCATTCGGCGATCAGAGATCTGCTCAATTTGATGGGGAACATGTCGGGTCAACAGTTTCAGGATATGTTTTTCTTCACATCGGTGATTTTTGTTATGACCGATGAAGAATTGATCATCATGGCGGCTGGAGACGGGATTTACTACATCAATGGTGAACGTTTCCAGATCGGCCCGTTTCCAGATAACGCTCCTCCTTATTTCGCCTATCGTCTCCTCCAGGGTTTCGATAAGGACGAGCATAGCATCAAAATCGTGGACCGCAGGCCATTGGCCGAAGTCGAGAGCTTCATGATCGCTTCTGATGGATTCGAGGATTATGAAGAGGCGGCGGTTGCTCAATCTTTAATGGTCTGCGGGAAGTTCGTCCCCCCTGTCGCTGAGCTATTTTCCTCAGGCACCTTTACGGGCCATCCAGAGGGCGTCCAGCGCCTCTTGCGCCTTGTGCAGCGCTCAGAGGAAGTGAAAGACCCTGAGACGGGACTGTCATATCGAATTGGCCGCTATCTCGAAGATGACACGACAATGATCGTCGGAAGAAGGGTGAGACCAGATGTCGAAGATGTTGATGGTCTACTGTGAGCAGAAAGCTAGAGTTTTTCTGGATGGCCAACTTCTTCTCTCCAAAGATGGAGAAATGGTCTTCCCACGAAAATCTGTGCGATTTTCGTGGGAAAGACGGTAGACAAATATGCAGAAGAGTGGTATGACAGCGATAGCTTGATCCATAAGGTTTTCGAGTCCGAAGAAGGCTGGTCTTTGTTTGTCCTCATGTCGCTACGGGAACATTATGGAAAAGAGGTCCTGAAGACATTGGAAGATTTTAATCAAGAGCTTATTGAGACAGTTTTGGATGATGTTTTTTTCGAAGGCATGAAAGAATAGGAGAACATGATGCGTTGGCCATTCGGGCTCTTCCTTCAATTCCCCCCCCCGACCTACCTGCTACTTGGCAGAACCGCCGGGATGAGGTAGAATCGATTCCATGCTAAGTAATGTCAAAATCAATGGTAAGAGTTTCAAGCTCGCTCCCATCGGTTTCATTGGGGGCGGTGGCGAAGCGGCGATTTATCGTTACAGCCCTCAGCTTGCTTTGAAGGTCTTCAAGACGCCCGACGATGATACCTTCATGGGCGACCCGATGGCGCAGGCCGCAGCGCAACAACGCATCGCCGAGCATCAACGCAAATTGCCAGATTTTCCGAAGGGCTTGCCAGCAACCGTTGTCGTCCCCATCGATCTTGCTTACGACGGCAATACGATCATGGGGTATACAATGGCCCTGGTCGATGACGCCGAACTGTTGATTAGCTACACCGATAAGAACTTCCGACAGAAGATCGACCCCAACGAAACTTTGCGCATCGCTGGTTCAATGCATGGAACAGTTTCGGCGACACATAAAGCTGATGTTCTTTTTGGGGATTTTAGCTGCGTCAATGTCATGGTCCCCAACGATCCGAGCAAACCTCCGGTCTTCATCGATGCTGACAGCGCTGATTTCGGCACTTTCCGTTGCACGATGTTCAATGCCGCACATCTTGACCCATTGCTTTGTGACCCCAATGGCAACGAGATGATGTTGTGGAGACCATACAATAAGGAAGCTGACTGGTATGCTTTTGAGGCCATTTTCATGGAGCTTTGCCTTTTGACCGGTCCTTATGGTGGCGTTTACCGCCCGAAGAACAAGGCTCACAAGGTTTCTCCGAGTAAGCGCCCGCTGAGCCGGATCACAGTTTTTCACCAGGAAGTTATCTATCCGAAACCGGCTCTTCCCATCGACATTCTGCCCGACGATCTGCTGGATCATTTCCACCAGACCTTTGAAAAGGATGTTCGCGGCGAGTTTCCCCTGCGGCTCATTCAAAACATGCGATGGACAACCTGTACCAATTGTGGTGCAATCCACGCTCGCGATAAGTGCCCTTCTTGTGCGACTGCTGCCCCTGGCGCTGTCAAGCAAACCATTGTTATCAACGGCAATGTGACCTGCAACACCGTCTTCACAACTCGCGGTTTGATTTTGTTCTCGACGGTTCAGGGTGGGACTCCAAAATACATCTTCCACGAAAACGGAACGTTCAAGCGTGAAGATGGCACGACCATCATGAACGGCCCTATCAACAAAAAGATGCGTTTCAGGATTTCAGGTCGCAAAACTCTCATTGCAAATCCTGGTAAACTGGCTGTTCTGACCCCATCGAAGACAGAGGCCATTGCTGTTGACAGTTTCGGTAATTTGCCCGTTTTTGATGCCAACTCTGAACATTACTATTGGGTCCAGAGCGCGAACCTCTATCGTGACGGTGAACTCGGTCCTGAAACAGTCGGCCAAGTGATGAAGAACCGAACCATGTTCTGGGTTGGAGAAAAGTTTGGTTTCGGCTTCTATCAGGCTGGGGAGCTTTTCGTCGGATTTGTTTTCGACGCGAAACGAGCCGGGATCAACGATTCGGTCAACCTGCCCCCAATCAAGGGTCAGTTGTTGGACCAAATCGCTTATTTCAGCAGCGATTACTGTTGGTTCATGTTCTCCGTTTTGGAAAACGGCAAGATCATCAACCATTGTTACGTCATTAACCAAAAGGGCGAAGTCATCGCTGAAGAAGAAGTCGGAAAGAACGAAGATCATTGGCTTGGAGCTATTCGCGGCGATTTTGCTACTTCCAACTGGCTCTTCGTTCCGACGGATGACGGCATTGTCCGAATGGAAGTTGTTCCTGGCAGCATCTTTGAAGCAGCAACGTTCCCGGATACTGAACCCTTCGTTGACGCTGGTGTCCACATCTTTTCTGCCTCTGATGGATTGTATTTGACAAAGCGCAGCAAGTTGCAGAAGATGGTGATTAAATGAATAATGATCGAAGCGTAGAACGTTTCTATTGGTTTACCTTGCTCGACGCTGCCCAAACCGCATTGTTGACAGATATCGGAGAACGTCAGGTCAGTCCGGTTGTCGATGCCCGCACTTTTTCTTTTGATCCAAGGATGCACATTGTCAATGGAAAAGTCGATGTGCTAAGTTGTGTAGTCTCAGCGAAACATGGCATCCACGACTATGATGATTTGATGGCCTACCGATTCCCAAGAATAGTGGAAACCATCAATGCTGCCAATGCGCTTTCTGGCGAGCCACCGATTGAGAGGTTAACGGATGGAACTCCGGTCACAGACCGGATCAAGCATGCCAGGGACAAAGTTTTAACGGGTAAAGAGTTTAACGGTTATGAGTGGATAGTTCAGGATATTGAGGAGGCTTCTCCTTGGTTCCTTGACTACCTTTGCACAGAAACATCAGATCAGATCGTCAAGAATGCCAGATTCGCCCTGGAAAATGCTTTGAAAGATCTCACTCCAAAGAAATCATCCGGCCAGACGACATTCCCGAAGGCTGAGCTTCGCACCCTTGTTTTTTGGGGCGGTATTGCTATCGCATATGGTTATAGCATTTATCACCGCCCATTGAAAGAGGTTGGCGACCTGTTTTACCTGTTCTCGTCAGGATTTCTTTTTGCTATTGTTTTTGGGGCCAACTTGGTATTCATGAGCAGATTGAAAGAATTCCGCGATTTCAAAAAGAAATTCGCTGCCCGTGAAAGAAGCGACGGCGAAGCAAGTTCCAGAGAGTGAGGCCGAGAGGC
>Ga0210057_1001433_pt1 | contig 36328 bp, 42 predicted proteins | sample CryGeyCG2114_010_2_FD_183968 | JGI IMG/M metagenome (GOLD analysis project Ga0210057, IMG submission 183968) | Groundwater microbial communities from aquifer - Crystal Geyser CG10_big_fil_rev_8/21/14_0.10 (SPAdes) (version 2) | ecosystem: Environmental > Aquatic > Deep subsurface > Groundwater ... | reverse complement strand
AGATAAGAAAATGTTTGGTTGGAATGTTAGGCAGAAGAGAGCAGATAGAATAGACACTGCTCTCTTTGTCAGAGCAATTTGGCATAACTTATTTAGATTATAATTTAGTTAATCCTGTCCCAATCCCTATATCTTTTCAACCCTGATACCTTCAGGTTTATCTTCTATTAGGAATCCGAGGTCTTTTATCTGATTTCTTATAATGTCTGATTCTGCCCACTTTTTTTCCGTTCTTAGCTTTTCTCTTTGTTCAATTAAAGACTTAACTTCTTTAGGTAATGAAAGTTTGAGCTCTTTCATTTCACTTACGCCTAGGCCTAGAACTTCATCAAACTTTTCTAATAATTTTATTTTTTTAATAGAATCAAAATTAATATCTTCTAGAGCTTTGAGAAATATTTGAATTGCTTTAGATATATTCAAATCATCATTGATTGCTTCTAAAAACATTTCTGAATATTCAGATGTTTTGTCTTCACCTTTATAATGCAATTTTCTTAAATCTCCAATTTTCCTTTTTGTTTTTTCGTAAGCTACTTTGGCTGAATCTAAATTATCAAAGTTGAAAATCAAGGGTTTTTTATAATGAGTTAAAAGACAGAAATATCTATAGTGTTCTGATTTATAACCTTGTTCTTCTAATTCAGTTATAGTTAGCAAACCTCCTGTAGATTTAGAGACTTTTTTACCTTCTTGATTTACTAAAAATGCCCCGTGCATCCAGTAGTTTACGAATTTTTTACCTGTGGATGCTTCAGATTGTGCAATTTCATTAGTATGATGGATTGGAATATGGTCTTGTCCTCCTGTATGGATATCGAAAGTTTCTCCAAGATATTTCATACTCATTGCTGAACATTCTATGTGCCATCCTGGAAAACCTATTCCCCAAGGAGATTTCCACTCTTGCTGTCTTTGTTCGTTAGGATTAGAAAACTTCCAAAGAGCAAAATCAGTCTTATTTTTCTTTTCTCCAAGATTAATTCTTTTCCCAGCAAGAAGCTTAACATTCTCTAAATTGGCTAATTTACCATATCCTTTAAACTTAGAACTATCAAAATAAATCCCATCACTAGTTTTATATGTAAAACCTTTTTTCTCCAACTTAGAAATCAGCTCAATTTGCTCTTTAATGTATTCAGTAGCCTTTGTCCATTTATTAGGTTCAGAAATATTAAGTTTTTTCAAATCTGAATGAAAAATATCAAAATAATATTCTGCAATTTCAGAAGCATTTTTACCTTCTTTAGATGCGGCTTTTTCCATTTTGTCCTCTCCAGAATCGGCATCTGAAGTCAAATGACCTACATCAGTAATATTAATTATTTGCTTTACTTTATATCCATTATATTGTAAAATCCTTTTTAGAATATCTGAAAAGATATAAGTTCTTAAATTTCCTATATGTTGATACCAATAGACTGTTGGGCCACAAGAATAAATTCCTACTTCACCTTTTTTTATTGGGATGAACTTTTCTTTTTTTCTTGTTAGAGTATTATAAAATATCAAATCTTTCATAAGTTCATTAAGAAAATAAAGGTTATAAGGATTTCTACAACTTAGGAACTTTTAAATATCTATTTTCAAGAGTCTTTCCATGCGAAATAATGATCTAGCAATAATAGTTATAGATATGCAGGAAGGGTTTCTAAAGAGAATCTCTTATGAAGAATTAACAAGAATACTACCAGGACAATTAGCATTATTAGAACATTGCAAATCTAAAAAAATTCCAACAATCTTTTTAGAATATACAGGTGAGGGTCCAACATATCAAGTTTTAAAAGATCGTGCTAAAGGCATTCCAGATTTTGAAATAATGACCAAATCAGACGATAATGGATTCTGTCAGCCTAAGCTTAAATCTAAGTTAAAAAGATTAAATGTTCAACATATTTGTTTAGCTGGTATCAATGCAGAAGCATGTGTAAAGAAAACTGCAGAAAGAGCATTATCTGAGGGTTTAAAGATAATTTCTTCTAAAGATATAATTGGATCATATAATTATGGAGTAGTCCAATCTACAAATAAATGGTTTGCAAAATATGGAACTCACTATGAAACTCATCAAAGAATGTTAAATGAATGGGATTACCAAAGAACACATCCTCCAGAAGTTTCTTACCCATTGCCCATCTGTACTAGATTTAATCACAACCTTGCCTCTTTTTTAGATTGAGGTCTTCTTAGGAACTTTTAAATACCTTCAATTTCTAGCCTAGTCATAGTTGATAAAACTTAATGGGTTAAGAAATAGGACTGCCTGCAGTAAGCTATTTCTATTTAGGCAGATAAACTAATAAATAACATGACAGAAACAAATGAAATTAAAGTACAGTTTGAAAATCTAGGAGTCAATAAAGACGTCTTAAGAACTCTAGATGAATTAAAAATCACAGTACCAACTCAAATTCAAGCAGAAGCAATACCTCTTTCCTTAGAAGGAAAAGATATAATCGCAGGTTCTGCAACAGGTTCTGGAAAAACATTAGCATTTGGAATCAATATTCTTCAAAAAGTAGTTCCTGGAAAAGGAATTCAAGCATTAGTCATAACACCTACTAGAGAATTAGCAGAACAAGTAGGAAGAGTTTTCCAAAAATTTACAAGACATTCAGAAATAAAAACTGCAATAGTTTATGGTGCTTCTGGAATGAGTCCTCAAATAAGGGCGTTAAGACATTCAGAAATAGTCGTAGGCACTCCTGGAAGACTATTAGACCATCTAAGGCAAGAAAATTTCAACTTAAAGACCTTAAAGATATTAGTATTGGATGAAGCAGATAGAATGTTAGATATGGGATTCATAGAAGACGTTTCTAAAATAATTTCACAATGTCCAAAAGAAAGACAAACTCTTTTATTTTCAGCAACAATTTCTCCAGATATTAAACATATTTCTAAAAAATATCTACATTTACCTGTAGAAATCTCTGTAGATAGTTATGTAGATCCGTCCAAATTAACTCAAATATATTATGATGTTCCTCAAAGTCTAAAGTTTTCATTATTAACTCATTTATTAAAATCAGAAAAATCCGGATTAGTCATGGTTTTCTGTAACACAAGACATAATACCGATTTTGTAGCTAGAAATCTAAAGAAAGAAGGATTATATGCTCAAGCTATTCACGGAGGATTAGCTCAATCAAAAAGAAATAGGGTTTTAGAGAGTTTTCACAAAGGACAAGCACTAATCTTAGTTTGTACCGATGTTGCAGCTAGAGGATTAGACATAAAAAATGTATCGCATGTTTACAATTATGATATTCCAGCTAATTCTAAAGAATACGTTCATAGAATTGGAAGAACTGCCAGAGCAGGAAAAGAAGGAATAGCAGTAAACATAGTTTCAGCAAGAGATTATGAAAACTTTAGAATGGTTTTATCAAATTCAGACTTAAAAATAAAAGAAGAGCCTATTCCTGAAGTTCAAAGAGTAAGTATAATTCGTTCAGAGGATAGATTCCACGATAATAGACGAGACAGAGGATCTTTAGGAAATAGAAGGATGAGACATAATACTGAAAGACCTTCGAGAAGTAATTCCGAAGGCTCAGAAAATAGTTCAGAAAGAAGAAGCTATGGAAGCAGATCTTCAAGCAGAGGAAGTCCAAGAAGCTATGGAAGCAGATCTTCAAGTAGAAGTGGTCCGAGAAGAGAGTCATCAGAAAGAAGTTATAAACCTAGCAGTTCTTATAGAAGGTAATGAAACTAAAAGCATTAAAAATTGGAAAAATAACTCTAAAAAGTCCAATTTTTCTAGCACCCATGGTAGATGTTACCGATTTAGCATATAGAAAAATATGCCGAGACTCTGGAGCTTCAATAGCCTACACCGAAATGATTAACATTTCAGCAATACTTCATGAAAATAAGAAAACTCTAAACTTATTAAAAAAATATTCTAAAGAAAAACCTTTAGGAATTCAAATTACTGGAAATAATTTTGAAGAATTTGAAAAAGTTTTACCCTATCTAAAGCCTTATGATTTAATAGACCTAAATTGTGGTTGTCCTTCAGTCAGGATTACTGGAAATGAATCTGGATCTTATTTACTTAAAAATCCAAATAAAATTGCTAAGATAATTAAGATTCTAAAAAAATCTGGAAAAACAGTAACTGCTAAAATAAGATTAGGATACAAAACGAACAATGTAACAAAAATTGCCAAAGCTATTGAAAAAGCAGGAGCAGATGCAATAACTATCCATGCTAGATTGGCTTTTCAAGGTTCTTCAATTCCTGCTGATTGGTCTCAAATAGCTAAAGTAAAAAAAGCTGTCAAAATTCCAGTAATTGGTAATGGTGACATTAATTCTGGAGAAAAAGCAGAGGAAATGTTAAAAATCTGCGATGGAGTTATGATTGCAAGAACCGCAATAGGAAATCCTTTAATTTTCAAAAAAATAAAAACTTATTTAGAAACTGGAAAAGATTATAACATAGAATTTAAGGAAAATATTAAATTATTCCAAGAATACCTTTCTCTAGTAAAGAAATATGATCTTATTGATATTCCAAGAATAAAATCTTTAGGTTGCAATTTTCTAAAAGGTCAAGCTGGAGCAAAGAAAATAAGAGGACAATTAATGAGATTAAGATCTATTGAAGAAATAGAATCTCTCATTAAGAGTATATTTTAAAAATCTCCTTAGGAAACTTTTAAATACTTGAAAAACACAAGAAAAATATGGAAAAGGACATAGACCGAATCCAAAAAAATGCTGATACTGATATAGTAATAAGAATTGATGACTTCGGAGGAAAAGTAGGATTAACAATAAGAGAATTCGTTAAATCTGATAAATATCAAGGATTTACAAAAGCCGGAACTAGAATTCCTGCAGATAAATTCAAAGTTTTCAAAGCAGCTATAAACTCTATAGATGAAAAAGATCTTGCATCTCCAGAACCTGAAAAAAAGGAAGTTCCTTCTGAAGAGCTAGACACAGATATAGAAGAACAAGAATTTTAGAGAGTAGGTAGCGATGCAGAAAGAGAACTCTGTCATATTTTTATAAATAATAATTTCAGAGTAATCCGTTCTGTTGGAAGCGGAGCTTTAACAAATGCTGAGTGCGATTTAATTGTTGCAAATAAAATAAAAGCTTATTGCATAGAATCTAAATCAACAAGAAAAGGAGGAGTTTACATTCCTAAAGATAGAATGATTAAATTTCTAAAATTTGCAGAAGATACAAATTTTAATCCATTAATTGCTTTAAGATTTATCAGAGAAAATTGGACATTTGTAAATTCTGAACAATTTAACTTTGAAGGCAATACTTATGGAATTACTTTAAAGAAAGCTAAACAGGAGGGGCTTTGTTTTGAAGCTTGCTTTAGTTAAACTTTAAAACATAGGAATCTTATGGAAAATATGGATAAAAAAGAGTTTGGATTTTTATTGAAAGAAGGAGAAGGACAGTTCATAGAGTTTAAAGAGAATCTTGATTCTAAAGGCTTAGCCAAAGAAATTGTCGCATTCGCTAATTCTCAGGGCGGTAAAATATTTTTAGGAATATCAGACGATGGGAAAATTAAAGGTTTTGAGATAACAAATAAACTTAAATCAGAAATTCAGGATATTGCAAGGAACTGCGATCCTTCAATAAAAGTAAAAACTGAACAGGTAGATAAAATTCTTATTGTTGAAGTTGAAGAGGGGATTAACAAACCATATTCTTGTTCTCAAGGATTTTATTTAAGAAGCGGTGCGAGTTCACAAAAATTGTCAAGAGATGAAATATTAGACTTTTCAATACAAGAAGGAAAAATAAAGTTTGATGAACAATTAAATGATGCATTTAATTTTAAAGAGGATTTTGATGAGAAAAAATTAGATAAATATCTTGGCATGACTAAACTTACTAGGAATATACCTATTGAGAACATTCTTTCAACATTAAATGTTGTAAAAATAATTAAGGGTGAAACAAAATTCAATAATGCTGGAGCATTACTCTTTTCAAAAGAACCGAGCAAGTTTTTTCTTAGTTCAAAAGTAATCTGTGTTAATTACAAGACAAATGAAAAAGTTGATATTTTAGATAAAAAAATATTTGATGATGGGATAATAAATAATATTGAGGACGCTATTGCTTATGTAAAGAAACATATTGATGTTAGATACGAAATTAAAACTGCTAAAAGAAAAGAGATATCTCAATTTCCTGAAGAAGCTTTTAGGGAAGCAATAGTAAATTCAGTTATCCATAGAGATTATTTTGATAAATCTGGAGATATTCTTATTGAAATTTTTAAGAATAAAATAATAGTTTCAAATCCTGGCGGATTAGTTAAGTGGCTTAAACCAGAAGACTTTGGTAAATATAGTAGGGCGAGAAATCAGATTATAGCGGATGTTTTGTCAAGAACAATTTATGTTGAAAAAGTAGGTTCAGGAATTAATCGAATAAAAGAGGCTTTGAGCAAGGCAGGTCTGCCAGCTCCGATATTTGAGTATAACACATCTTTTGCTATAACTATATTCGATGAAACAGGCGGAAAAGGAAGGGTCCCAGATAAGGTCACTGAAAAGGTCCCAGATAAGGTCACTGAAAATCAAAGGAAGATCATCGATGAAATCAAGAAAGATCAGAATATGACCTCTAAACTACTTGCAGAATTAGTCGGAATTTCTGAAAGAAAAATAAAAGATAATTTAGCAAAATTAAAACAAAAAGGTTTAATTGATAGAATAGGTCCCGATAAAGGCGGACATTGGGAAATTAAAGAATAAAATTATAGATAATCTTTCTTTTTATCTAAAGCACCCTTTTCTTTAAGGTATTCAACAATTGCTTTTCTAACTAAATCAGAAGACTTAACTGCTTTTTTATGGGCTAGTTTCTCAACTGCGTCAAATACTTCTTTAAGGGGAGCCTAAAAATATAACCCTTACTAATTCAACAAATATTACTAATTTGAATAATATAAATTTAATAAATTCCTTCAATAAAAGTCAAATTGGATCCAATAATTCTTCTGATCAAGGATATACCTCGCCTATTACAGGAGCAGTTATTGGTGCAGGGAATATTAAAAATATAGGAATAGTTGTAGGATTTATCTTAGTTATCTTTGCAATTGCTTTTTTTGTCTACAAAAAAAAGAAAAATCTGAAGGTATAAACGTCCGTTTTCCCAATCCATATTTTTCAAGCCCTATCACGACGATTAGAATTCTTACTTTACATGGGGGGATTTTGGTCTGCCGAGTTTCGTTTGCCTGCCCCTCTTATCTTCATAGTGAAGAATGCCCTGAACCAGCCAAAGAGTGCCCTCAAGAAAGGGTATGCAGATATCAAGTATCATTGCATCACCTCCACTAAGCCCTTCCCCTTTTGCTTATCTTTATAAATAGTTTTCTCGTTCATGTTCTATGACAATCGAAAAAACAAATAAGGAAAGTCCTAAGGTGTCCAGTTTAGGTATCCGTCAACCAATCGTCACAGTAGTAGGTCATGTAGACCACGGGAAGACATCTCTGTTAGATAGATTTAGAGGTAGCTCGGTTCAAGAAGGAGAAGCAGGAGGAATAACTCAAAAAATATCATTTTCTAGATATCCTATTGAACAAATAAAAAAAGTATGTCCTTTGATTGAAAAGCAAGGTATCAATTTAGATATTCCAGGATTTCTATTTATAGACACCCCTGGACACGCAGCATTCACAAATTTAAGAAAAAGAGGAGGCTCTCTAGCTGATTTAGCAATTCTAGTAGTTAATATTAAAGAAGGAATAAAACCTCAAACAGCAGAAGTATTACAAATATTAAAAGCACATAAAACTCCATTTTTAATAGCTCTAAATAAAGTAGATACTATTTCAGGTTGGACACAAAGAGGATCGTTAAAAGAATCAATAGAAACTCAAGCAATAAATGTTAAACAAGAATTTGATGAATCACTTTTAACTTTTCAAGGAGCATTGCAAAGTCAAGGATTTGATTCAGATTTATTTTATGAAGTAACTGATTTCACTAAAAAGATTGCATTAGTTCCTTGTTCTGCAAAAACTAAAGAAGGAATTCCAGAATTATTATTCGTTCTTTCAGGATTATGTCAAAAATTTCTAAAAGAACGTTTGAAAACCTCAGAAGCGGCAAAAGGAGTTATCCTAGAATTAAAAAAAGAAAAAGGAACTGAATGGGCTGAAGCAATATTATATGATGGCACATTAGATGAAGGAGATGAAATAATGATCTCTAGCTTCGATAATCCCATAATTTCAAAAGTAAGATGCATATCTGAAATAGTTCCATTATCTACAAAATTCATTTCTACAGAAAAAGTAGTTGCGGCAACAGGAGTAAGAATACAACTAACAAATAAAGAAGGTATAATTTCAGGAATGCCTTTCCAAGAAATAAAGGGAGATTTAGAAACTCTAAAATCTCAATTTAAGAAAGATATGTCTAATGTCATGCAATTAGATAAAAAAGGAATAATCATAAAGGCAGATTCCTTAGGTAGTTTAGAAGCATTAATCACTTTATTAAAACAAGAAAATATTCAAATTATTAAAGCAGGAATAGGTCCGATAGGTAAATCAGATTTAGTTTCGGCAAAAGCCAATCTAGATATAGATCCATTAGATTCTCTTATAATTGGTTTCAATACTAATATAGAAGAAAATATTCCAATTCCAGCAGGAATTAAAGTTTTAACTAATCCAGTAGTTTACAAATTAATAGAGGATTTAGTTTTATGGAGAAAACATAAACAGGAAGAAACTCTAAAAGAAAAATTAATGGGCTTGGCAACAATAAGCAAACTTCAAATATTACCTAAATATATATTTAGAAATTCTAATCCTGCAATATTTGGAGTAAAAGTAGAAGCCGGAAAAATAAAAACGAGAATACCTCTAATTGATTCAAATGGACAACAAGTAGCAAGAGTAAAGTCTCTACAATTAGATAACGTCGGAGTAGAAGAAGTAAATGAAGGAAAAGAAATCTGCATGGCTCTTCCAGGAGTTACATTCGATAGACAACTTAAAGACATAAAATACCTTTATGCCGATATTTCAGAAAGCCAATTTAAACAATTTAAAAAAAATAAAGAAATATTATCCTCTAATGAGCTTAAAGTTTTAGCTGAAATAGCAGACATAAAGCGAAAAACAAACCCTCTTTGGGGAAACTAATGTCCATCAAAGACTTTAAAAACCTCATTTTTCTGAGATATATATGCCATTCAAATTGAACATATCAGAAAAGGGTAAGGCCTATAAATTAGAATTGCAAGAAGAATCCTTAGTTGGAAAATCTGTTGGCGATAAATTTACAGGTTCAGATATATCTCATGATTTCGAAGGTTATGAATTAGAAATAACTGGAGGAAGCGATTTAGCAGGATTTCCACTTCATAAAGGGACAGAAGGAATTGCATTAAGAAGAATACTTCTTACCAAGGGATGGGGAATGAGAAAGAAAGGCCCAGGATTAAGATTAAAGAAAACAATAAGAGGAAAAGTAATTTCAGTAACCACTGCGCAAATAAATATTAAAGTTCTAAAATCGGGAAAGAAATCTTTAGCAGAAATATTCCCTGACCAAAACAAAGCTACTGAAGCTGATGCCCCAAAAGCTGAATCTCCTGCCCCTGAAGCAGAAGCACCAGTAGTTGCTTAAATATAATCCAAACACTTTTAAAACCCCTTTCTCTCAGAATACTATGAATAATGAATTAGATGTTATTAATGTAGGAGTATTCGGACATATAGATCATGGAAAAACAACTCTTTTGAAAAAGCTTACTGGAAAGTGGGCAGATACTCATTCTGAAGAAATGAAAAGAGGAATAACTATCAAATTAGGTTATGCTGATTTTACATTATATAAAGATGGAAACGATTATAACACAAATAAAGGAACTCCAATAAGACATATCTCCTTCATCGATTCTCCAGGACATGAAATGCTTATGGCTACAATGCTTTCAGGAGCATCAATGGTAGATGTGGCAATTTTAGTAGTTGCAGCAAACGAAGGAATCAAAGCTCAAACTCTAGAACATTTTATGGCTCTAAAAGCTAAAAAAGTTCCAAATTTAATAATAGTTCAAAATAAAATAGATTTAGTAACTAAAGAACAAGCTAAACAAAATTATTTAGAAATTAAAAAAATGATTAAAGGATCATATGAAAATTCACCTATAATTCCAGTATCCGCTCAACAAGACGTAAACATAAAACTAATTTATAAAACATTAGCAGAAATTCCTATTCAAAATAGAAAATTAGGAGATAATCCTAGATTTATCATTGCGAGAAGTTTTGATGTAAATCGTCCAGGAACAACTATTGAAAATCTGCATGGAACTGTCTTAGGAGGTACTTTAACTCAAGGAACTCTAAAAGTTGGAGATGAGATAGAAATCAAACCAGGAATAGTGATCAAAGAAGCAAATCAGTATAACTATAAAACCATAAACACAAAAGTTAAAAAACTATTTGTAGGTAATAAAGAAGTAAAAGAATTAACTCCTGGAGGAAGCATGTCTATCGAAACAAATCTAGATATGGCTTTAGGAAAATCAGATGCTCTTTCAGGATGTATTGCTGCACCGATAGGATCTCTTCCAGAAATAGCCACAAATCTAAAAATAAATCACCAACTATTCCCTGAAATTGCTGGAGAAATTAAAGTGGATCCTATAAAACCTTCAGAAAGTTTACTATTAAGTATAAACACCTCAATGACTATAGGAATAGTAAAAAGAATAAATAAGAAGGAGCTAGAATTATCTCTAAAAGTCCCTATAGTCCCTTCAGAAGGTGCAAATGTAGCAATATCTAGAAATATCAACAACCACTGGCGTTTAATTGGCTATGGCGAGATTCTATAAGCCAACATATATCTTTTTTAACCTAAATGCCTCAAAAATTTAATGGATACAAAAAGAGCGATTGAAAAAACCCAAGGACCGTGCATAATTCTTGCTGGAGCAGGCACAGGAAAAACACATACTATTGTAGAAAAACTAAAATATCTTATAAAAAATAAGATTTACCCTCCTGAAAAAATAGTATGCATTACTTTTTCAAACGAGGCAGCAAATAATCTATTAGTAAGGATAAGAAAATCTCTAAATTTGGAAAAAGAGCCAATAATTCAAACTTTTCATGCTTTTGCCGCAGATTTATTAAGACAATATGGAGACAAAATAGAAATCCCTAAAGATTTCCAAATATTAACTCCTGATGAAGCTAAAGTTCTAATTCATAGAACATTAAGAATACAACCTTATTATTGTCATAAATATATTAGTACAATATCCACTGCTAAAGATTTAGGAATTACTCTTGAAAGTTTGAAAGATTATCTTACCAAAAAATCAAATAATCAAACTTTAGAAACTTTAACTTCAAAAGCCGAAGTTTTACAATTTCAACTACAAACACTTTATCTAAAAAAAGATGCACCTAAAAGAGGGTATATATTAAAAGAATTAAATTTCATAAAATCATTATTAGACATAAAGAAATTTATCAATACCTGGGAAGCATATGAGAAAATAAAAAATAAGCAAAAATATCAAGATTACTCAGATTTACAAGTTAATTCTTTAAAATTATTAGAAAAATCTCCAGAAATAGCCATAAACTTTCCTTATATAATAGTAGATGAATTCCAAGATACAAATAAAATACAAATAGATTTCTTAAAATTACTTTCACCACGAGGAAATATTACTGTAGTAGGAGATACTAATCAATCTATTTATAGGTTCAGAGGTGCATACAAGGACAATTTAAAACTATTTGACCATTATTTTCAAGTAGAAAAAAATGAAATCTTTAATTTAAAAGAATCATATCGCTCACCAAATAAAGTTTTAAGAAATGCTCATAAACTAATTTTAAACAATTACGAAGATAAATCTTCATGTTTTCAAGTTGAAAATGCCCAAAAGAGAGAAGGAGAGAATATACAAGTATATGAACTTAAAAATGCAAAAGAAGAAGCTCGTAAAATTGTAGAGATAATTAAAGAAGAATTAAATCAAGGAAAAGCTATAGAAGAAATGTGCATTATTTTCAGAACTCATCAACAAGGCACATTAATAAAAAGAACATTGGAAAATAATAATATTCCTTATTCAGCAGTCAGTAAAAGCTCGTTACTAAAGCATCCGGCAATAAAAACAGTAATAGATTATTTAACTATAATTAATTCTCTTTCAAAAAATCTTAAAGGAAATGAAGGTGCTTGGTGGGATTTAATTTATCAATTAGAATTTGCAGATGAAGATTTAATAAAAATTGGAAAATTCATTAAAGATAATAAAGATTCAGAAAATATTAACCAAGTTTTACTTAAAACTTTAATAGAATTACCTTTATCAGATTTAGGAAAATTATCTTCTAAAATATTAATAGAACGAATAAATCTTCTAGTGCAAAAAGCCAAACTTCCAATAAAGCAACTTCTTTTAGCAATATATAATTTAGGAGGAATAATGCCATCTGGAAAAACTGATGAAGAGAAAACTTTAATATTAAATTTAAACAAATTTCTAGAATTAGCATTTAATCATTCCATATTATATGCTCCAGATTTAGGCAGTTTTATACACTATTTAGAAATATTAACAAATCTAAATATTGAAGTAGATGCTGCATCTTTAGAAAATAGAGGAATTAGACTAATGACTCTCCATGCTACAAAGGGTCTAGAATATAAAACGATAATTTTAACCAATATGGCTCAAAAAAGATTTCCTATGGAAAAGATGACCAAAAATACTCTTTTACCTTCAGAAATTCTCCCAGAATTAAATCACTTAAATAAATTAAGTGATGATGAAAAAGAAGATTATTTAGAAGAATATGAACGCCATAATCAACTTTTAGAAGAACGAAGATTATGCTATGTAGCATTTACAAGATCTAAAGAAAAATTAATAATTACTTATGCTAAAGAATATGCAAATAAGAAGTTTTTTCCATCTGCATTTTTAAATGAAATAGAATATCTCTCAAATCCAGATATAACTTTCATAAAAGATGAACAAGAACTTGCTCAAGAATTTAAGGAAATATCCACAAAATTAAGATTTGGCTCAATTTTAGACTCGCACAATTTTGAAGAAAAATTAATCTCAACTCTTAAAGCACAACGTCCTAAAAATACTCAATTTCCAGATAAGAAAGTATTTTCCCCCTCCGCATTATTACAATTTACTGAATGCGAAAAGGCTTACGAATATAAATATCTCTATAACATGCCTGATGCGAAAAAAATATCTTGGGAATCAATCAGATTAGGTTCATTTTTACATAGAATATTAGAAATAGGAGTAAAATCTGACTTCAAAACTCTAAAAGAATTCATAGACAAGGCAAAAGAAATGCATCTTTCAGAAGATTGGAATTCTGTAGATTTACAAGAAGCAACTTTTCTAATAGCAGTATTTTTTGAGAGAAACAAAAACAAATATAATAAAAATTCTTTAACAGAAAAGGAGTTGAAAACTCAATTAGGTAATTTCAAATTCATAGGTTTTGCAGATAGAATAGACATAGATGAGGAAGGTTTAGAAATAATAGATTATAAAACTGGAAAAACTCCAATTTCTCCAAAACATAGAAGTTGGCAATTAGGATTTTATGCTCTAGCGGCAAGAGAAATAGGAAAAGTTAAAAGAATTACACTGGACATGTTAAAACAAGAAAAACCTCTCGAATTTCATTTAGATGAAGAAGGCAATGCTATAGGTCAGCATCTAAACGCTTCTTTCAACATTTATGAAGTAGAGAAAGAATTAATCTCAACCGCTGAACAAATTGTCAAGGCATATAGAGAAGGATTCAAACCTTGCTCTCCAGAAAAAAATTGCGAATTTTGCAGTGAATATGTTTATAACTAAACTAATTTCTTATTCTAAATCTCTTTGTCTACATCCATCTTCCATTTTTTTAAAATAATCTGAACCCTGTCTCTCAAATGATAAAATGTCTTCAAAATTAATTTTAACTCCATTAAATCATGGTTAGCCGATTAGAGCGAAGCGAGAGTGCAACGGGAGTCTAGCATTTTTTTCCGCAGAATACCATGTTTAAAAATCTAAAACTGACAAAATCCTTAAAAACTCCCAATTATCTCTAAAAATATGTTATTCAATTTTTTTGAAAGACACTATAAAATATCCTTACTAATCACATCTATAATTTTAATCATAATTTTCTCTCTTTCATCAATCTCTTTTGAATTTACACCAGGCTCTCAAAAAGCGATAAGTGTTTATTCAGTAGTTTATCACTTTTTCGCATATTTCTTTTTAGAATTATTTATTCTTTTTTCAATAATTAAAGGAAAATATAAGTTCCTAATACCTACCGCAATTGTTTTTGCAATCATCTTCGGTTTCTTAGATGAAATACATCAATATTTTATCCCTGGCAGAGATAGTTCCTTCTTCGACATTTTTGTAGACTGTGCAGGAATTTTATCTTCTTCTTTAGTATATATTTTATCATTTAACAAAAACAGCAACATTTAAGTCTATAATTATTATATTATTCTATGGGAGAGGCAAATTATCCAGAACCAAGAGAAATTGAAATTACTAAGATCCACTCTGTACTCAAAAATCTATTTTTTCTAATAATCTCTTCATTTCTATTTTTGATAGTTTTATTATATTTTAAAGAAGTTTCCCTATTTCTTTCTAATAGATCTTGGATAGGATGGTTAATGATCCTCTTTGCATTTTCAATTATTATTCTTTCATTAATACAATTCATAAGGGCATTTACTTTATGGTATAAAGAACAAGAGAATACTGAAAAGATAATGGCTATTTCAGCAGTAATAATATTTCTTCTAATTTTATTCTTATTCAAATCACCCATAACCAAAATTGTTGAAAATAGGTATCCTTACACTTATACTCAATTAAATTTTCAAAATATTTCATATTATTTAGAAATAACTCATGAAGAAATTAACTTACGGCAATTAGAATTACAAATTCATAAAAACATAAACGAACAAAGAGCTTTAAACAATCTTCCCATTCTAACTTACGATGCTCAACTGGCAAATATTGCTAGAAACCATAGTGATGATATGATAGTTAGAGACTATTTTGAACATATATCTCCAGATGGTCTTAATGCTATCGATAGAGGAAATAACGCAGGATATTTCTGTGAAAAAAACTTCGGATTATTAATTTCTAAAGGAATAGCTGAAAATCTAGCCTTGACTCCAATTGGAACTTCAGAATCTTGTGGTAAAGTTTTCACATTAAATCAAATTGCTAATTGCACAGTAACTGGCTGGATGAATAGCCCTCCTCATAGAAAAAATATTTTAACAGACACTTACGACAAAGAAGGATTAGGAATAGAGAGAAAAAACAATGATTTTTACATTACTCAGAATTTCTGTTAATTAGAATTTAGTACTAGAAGAATTCCAATCAATATGTTCTATAGGTGAGGTCATAAGTCTAACATAAGTCTCTCATGGAGTTTCAACAATGGATTCCATTTCCAAAATTTTTTGGAAGACTTGTTCTAGACTCTAATACTGACTAACCTTTTTAGCTAAATCTCTCATTTAATGTTTCGGACTCTCAGAATGAATGTTATAAAAAATTTCACCAACCCGATTATCTCCAACACTATAGAAGTACTCCGCTGCAAGAATAGGATAATCTCTTACTAATAACCTTCTATCATTATCTAATCCATTATCTCTCACACTGGCTAGTTGATGATATCTTTCAAAATCTCCTAAGTTGCCTACACTTGAACCAATTAGAAAACCTATTTTATTTTATTTTTTAAACTTTGTTATTGTGGGAATTTTTCTCGTACAATGCTCATAAGCCCTATCCGCGCATCTATCGATAGTATTCAAATAATTAGTCTTCAATTCACCTCTGAGTTGTTTAGAAGATTGTTTAATCTGTCTAAAACATTCAAGTTTAGAAGACAAACAGCAACTCTGACAAACACCCTTAGTCATATTATTCACTAAATCTTTAACATTAAATTTATTCCCTACTAAATCCATTCCTGCGTGAATAGATGCAAAATCAAGAGAATCCTTACCATAAATCTTAGGATCCATCTTTCTAGAAGATCCTCTTCTAATCTTTAATGCTACATTAAGCTCTTCAGGAATGGAATATATAACTCCTGCAGAAGTATAATTGATTCTCGGACTTTCAAATACTGAAACTGGTATTTCATATCCTTTGATATTTTTATAAAAAAGACCTATTAAAATATCATTGACATAAGCAACATCTCCATCAGCAAGAGAGCCATTTTTATAATGTCTTCTTAAATTAAGATGTTCATTAACTGAGCTAAAACCTTCATCATTAATAATAAAATCTAAGTCATCACTTAAATTTCTCATCCTTCTATATCCTGCAGTCTCCTGCAATACATTGCCCCCGCCTATAAGTAAAATATTCCCTGGAGAATACTTACATACAAAATGTGCAATTTTCAAAAGCTCTGACTCAGTAGTTTTAAAATTTTTATTATGACATCCCATATTCTCAATCAGCGATTACAAAAAATTTTGTCTACGCTTCCTCCTGAGAATTACTTCTCTTTTCTTTCGCAATGATTTTAGCAAACTTAGAAAGTGCCAAAGATGAAGCTCTTTTCTCATATGTAATTAATCCTAATGAACGCAAAGATCTCAATGCAGACCACACACTGGATTCAGCACAATCCATTAAAGAAGATAATTCTTTAACTCTCTGAGTAGCATTTTTATCATCTCGCCTATTAGATAATAAATTAATTATATTAAGTTCTTTTCTATTAAGTTTTTGGTTAGCAAGAGCTATAAAACACTTCTTCATAGAAAAAGATTCAGTTGCAGGGTTAAATTTTTCAATAGATTTCATAAAAGAATACCTCGAAGATTAATATATTAAACAGAACTTAGAGATATTCTCTTAAGCAAAATAAGTAAAATAGTTCCAACTAGATTTAGAAAGATTCACAATCTTATTCGGGCATCTATTTTCCATACATATTTCTAGAATTCACCCTTTAAAAATATTTTCTATAGAAATTTCAGGAGTGAAAATTAGAAAAAGTTAAACCAAAAATTTTTAAATTGCTTAGATTTTCAAATCTTATGAATAATTATCAATCTCGTTTCATTAATCAAGGATTTAATAAATTATATCTTGTAATCGATACTTCTTTTTTGCTAGGAGATATTTTAACAAAAAGAAACTCATTTGATCAAGAAAGTTTTTATCAAAGATGTAAATATGTTAGAGAAGTTGGTGGAAAATGTGCAAGAGTTTTAGATGAAATTGATAAGGAATTAGATAATTTAAGTGAAAGATGCAACTTAAAATCTGAGATGAGCAGGGGTAGAACAGAATTAGCTTCTGTTGAAATATTTCCTTCAATTCCGAATATACGTGAAGATTATTTGTTTACATTTTTAACTGCTCAAATAGAAAAGATTGGTAAGAAGCTAAATAATGAAACCTCGAAAAAAGAGTTATCTCAAGTAGATATTAATTATGGATCCTATTCTATATTGAAAACTACTAAGGGAGATGTAATTGCTGCGACTAGAGATAACTTATTAATCGATTCAATGAGAGAAGTTTATCGGATAGCTCATCCAGTATTTATGAATCTTGGAAATGGTACTTCTGATAGAAAATTATATTTTGCTAGAACTTGTTTTGAAGTGGACAATGCCTTAAGAGAAATATCTATAATCAAATCGATAAGAGGAGCGAATCATCAAGCCTCTTTTTCGAAAGGTGATGAAAAAGCACATATTAAATACTTATACATGAATCCTTTAAGTTATACTTAAAAAATTTATCACTAATCTTATTGATTAAGATATAATAAGGATTAATACAAGTTAATGCCATTCGGGTAACTCCTCTAAGATAATCTACCCATTTCAAACCAACTGCTTATTTTATTCTAACTTCTGCTAGAGCTATTTTGAGCTTGTCTATATTGGATCTCCTCCCCAACATCTTTGAACAAATATTGAGTTTCAAGATCAAAAAAGGCTATTTTCATATACGTTCTGTCAATCACCAAAGATATTATATATCTATCTTATTACTCAATAAGGTCTATAAAACTTGACCTCTCATATTCCTTGCCCCATCCGTTAGTTTCATGGTGGCTAATCATCAGAGACTTTTTGGCTCTTGAGATAGCCACATAAAATAGTCTTAATTCACTGTCTCTTTTCATAGGATCAAGTTCTCCACGAAAGTAAAAAGGGAGTATTTTTTCGTTACATGATGCTAGAAAAACGTTCTCCCATTCTAGACCCTTAGCACTGTGAATCGTGCTCAAAGTAACCCTATCTTTCGTTTTTTCCTTTTTGTCTATCTCAATCAATCCATCTAAGAAATTCTTTATGTCTTCTTTCTTCGATTCGTGCCCTTCAAACAATTCTTTAATAGTTTCTATGTTCTCAAGCTTGTCTTGCAATTTAGAAGGCTCCTCCCTATATTTGCTCTTCAAAATAGAGAGGTATCCAAAGTCTTTAAGAAAGAGTGTGATGGGGTTACTTGAAAAGTTCTCAATCACTGAGATTAGTTTATGCACTTCTCTTGTTTTATCTTGACTCAGCTTTATTTCTGAATGCAGTTTTAAGCTGTCTATAAGTGAGCAGGTCTTTTGTTTAGCTATCTCCTCAAACTTTTTGGCAGTTCCTTTACCAAATCCGTTCATTAAAACAAGAATTCGTTCAAAAGCGATAACTGAGTAAGGGTTTATCTTCAGTCTAAGAAAAGAGAGAATGTCTTTCACTTCTTCTCTTTCAAAAAAGTTGACCGATTTAGAAAGATGGCATGGAATCTTATTCTTCTTCAGTTCTCTCTCTAATTCCTTACCTATGCTATTTATTCTGAATAATACTGCGATATCTGCCTTTGAGACTCCTTCTTTTAATAGCTTTTTAATCTTATTAACAATATACTCTTTCTCTTCTTCAAAATCTGAGAACTCCTCAATTTTAATTTTTCCGTCACTTTCCTTAGTACAATTAAGTTGTTTATCTATCTTAAATTTCATTGCATTAATCACTTTATTAACTGAAGAAATAATTTTCTTTCCAGAACGATAATTATCCTGCAAAACTATCTTCTTTTGTTTTTCATTAAAGCTAAAAACAAGTTCTGGAGATGATCCTCTCCATTCGTAGATATTTTGACACTCATCCCCTATTACACAAAGATTATCATTTTGTATAAGCCCGATGATATCTATTTGTACAACATTTAGGTCTTGAGCTTCATCAACCATTATCGCCTTAAATTTCTGTGAATAATAATCTCTTACTTCTTTATTAGTCTCGAAAAGTCTTTTTGTAAATATTAGAATATCGTCAAAATCTAAAAGGTTCTGCTTTCTAAGCTCCGCTTCATATTTTTTATAAACCTTATTAACTTTTTTTCTTAACTGGGGGTCTATGCGGATAATTTCATCATCTAGTGCTTCCTCAATAAATCCCTTCTCTTTTATATCCTCAATAGTCAAATTTTCAGAGAGATTCTCGGCTAAAATTCCTCTGTTCTTGAACTTGCCAATCCATCTTAACAAATAGCTGATATTGTCTGCTCTAGGATCTATACCTTCATTTTTTGCTATCAATTTTATAATCTTCTTTTTATCAAGGTCATTATCTAATAGGGTAAAATAAGGGTTGAGTCCTATTGATTGGGCATTAACTCTTAAAATTCTCATAAATAAAGAGTGCATAGTACCGACGTAAGGTGGCTCAAATTTTGTTCTTTTCACTATTTTACTAACCATATCCTTCGCAGCTTTGTTAGTAAACGTAGTCATAAGAATCTCATCTGGTCTGTAACCATGATTCTGAATCATGTTTACATATCTTTCCACTATCGTGGTAGTTTTTCCAGTGCCTGCGCTGGCAATAATTAAGAGGTTTCCTTTGATAGTATTAACTGCTTCAAGTTGTTCTTTGTTTAAGACTGGAAGATTTTTGTTTGACATATTATCTTCATTCAAAACTTTCCTCAATTATTTTCTGCTCTTCTTTCGTAATTCCATATAGATTATAGACTTCTTGGTCTATTTCATAATCGATGTTCTTGATTTGCTGTTCGAGATGTTCCTTCTCGCCACCTGAGATTTTTGAATCATGAAGTTTCTTTTGGAGAGAGAGCATTTGGTCTACGAAGGAGCTTATTTTTACTTCGATAGTTTTATTAGGTAAAGCTATGGGGAGTTGCTCAATGAATCTCTTTCCATATGAATAATATCCTCCTCTGAAGTTAGTACTTATATTTTTAAGGTAAAATTCTAAAACTTTCGAGTTTAGAAGAGATAAAATAAATTTATATTTTTCAGAATATTCTGGATTCAATATTATTCCGTATCCTCCCGCATTTCCTCCACCCACAAAATAATATTCTCCATCTTCATCTAGCGTAAATTTATTAGAATTTGCCAATACCTGAGTCATAATCTTTTTATTTTTAAATTTGTCTATATTTTGTGTTCTGCCAAATCGATACCAACTTTTATCTTCTTTAAATTTACCTTCTTCTCTTCCTTTAAGCTCTTTCTCGTAATCTTTGAAGTAAGATAATAACAAAGGATATTTTTCTTTAAGATTTAAAATATCTATTACTTTTGCCTTTTCTCCAGTTAAATCATAAGGATAAATTACTGAAAAACCATCCCATTCAACATTCCACTTTCTAATCTCTTTTCCTTTTAAAAGCTTTTTAATAACTTCTTTTTCAATAAAATATTCTTTATCTACTAACTTGTTTTTTACTTTATAAAGATTATTTTTTTCACCTATTATCTTTACAAAATAATACCTATCTGCACCAGTTACCATTCCTTGAAAAATATCTGAAGATATATCTCCAAGCTTTTTTTGAATAATTTCTAATTTTTTGAAAATGTCTGCTTTCTGACCTCCAGAGAAACTCCAGGAAGATCCATCTTTAGGATGATCTATCTTGATTTTATCTAAATTATCTTCTCCCAATAACCCCCTATTTAAAATAGAAATATCTTTGGGAATAGAATAGGTAAATAATTTATTAGGTTCTTTAAGCAAAAAAAGCAAACATGTATAAGTAGTTGCAGTCTCAAATATTTGAAAGTCTTTAAAATCTAAAATTTCATTCATAGCTAGTTTTTCTGCCAAAAACTTTCTTATGTTTTTCCCATACTCTGCATTTAAAAATTTATTTGGAAGAATAAATCCTAACTTTCCACTTTTTTTGAGTATGTTAAATCCTTTTTCTATAAATAGAATATAAATATCATAATTTTTCTCTGGAGATTCGTAAGTTTTATTGAAATACTCTACATCTTGTTTACCTAAAGTTTGAATCCTAATATATGGAGGATTCCCTACAACCACATCAAAGCCCCCCTTACGAAAAGCTTCGGGGAATTGGGCTTCCCACTTAAAGGTCTTGTCGCCTGCAACGGCAGGATCGTCAATTAGGGAATTGCCACACTTGATGTTGTCTTTCATGTTGGGGAGAATACGTTTTCTGGTTTCTGCTGTTTCTTCTTCCAGAAGCTTGAGAAGAAGATTGAGCTGTGCAAGTTCAATTGCCTTCTCATCAAGATCTACACCATAGATGCAACTAGTAAGAATAAGAGCCTTCTGACCTAATGAAAGACGATCTTTATACTCTTGGAAGGAGAGTGTCTTCCCACGCTCTCCTTTCTTTAATTTATCTTCTATGACGTTACAAATACATTCAAATGCCTTAATGAGAAAAGAACCTGAACCACAGGCAGGATCAACAAGGTTTATTTCTAGAATCTCGTCTATCGTCTTGTCTTTAATATATTCATAGACTGTATTCTTAACAATGTAATCTACAATATATGATGGGGTGTAGTAGATACCCATTTTCTTCCTTTTTCCAGAAGAAGCATCTAACGATACTCTTTTTTCAGTACCCTGTAAAATAGTTCCTAAGTATTGCTCGTAGATAGTTCCAAGAAGATCTCCGGGAATCTCATCAAACATATAACGTTCTTGCTGTCCTTCGTTTCCAAAATAAAGTTCTTTGATTACTTTGCTTAGAGTTTGTTCATCAAAAAAGCCTTCTTTTTCGAGCAGTCCTTCGGCGAAAAGCTTAGAATTATACTCTTTATCAAAAATCTTGAACTTTATTTTAAGAGAATCCCAGAGTCTTTTGTCTGTTCGTCCTTCTTGAAAGTCTTTAATCATTTTTAATAAGAAATCTCGTTCTTCTAAGCCCCTATCTTCAACAGAACGCATAAATATTAATCTATCAATGAAAATTTGTACAATTTCGTCTATTTGCTCTTTAGTAAGATGAGCTCTTAATTTCTTAAGGTCTTTGGATAGCCACTCCCTAATCTCCAGCAGATCATCAAGAATGCTTTTATCAATAGGCTTAGCAGCTTTTTCATCTTTTTTTGAGAGAAGCTTATCTATCTCTTTCTTTTCGATACTTTCTCTTGAAAGAAATGATAATTTATCGAAATTTTCAAGAAATTGGTCAAAAGTAAACCTGAAATATCCTCCAGATTCAAATTTTAGCAGGTTTTTATCAATATTCCGTATATTTGTAAGAGCATGATAGACTCTCACTTCTTTAAAGTTTGTTAGGACTGCGAAGCGAATCTTACGGTGATAGGCATACGAGACTGCTTGTCTTCCCTCTTCTTCTGAAAGAGGAACACTTACCTTTTTTGCCTCAACAACTAGTACCTCTTCATTTCCTATCTTAAGTAAGTAATCTGCTCTTCCTTTAAGAACGCGGTATTCTTTCTCAATATCTCCTCTTTTCCAGCCTAGAATTTCAAGCAAGGGTTCAATATAATTCCACTTTACCCATTCTTCGTTTTGAGCATTTACATAGTCTTTATTTTTACAAGCAGATGAGAATTGATCTACTAACTCTTTCAACTTTGCTTTGGTTTCTTCTTTATTAATCATATTAACTTTTTAATCTCCCTTGCTAATCAATTTCATATTTAATTTTCCCTTTAATTTTTCAATTCCAACTTGCATATAATAGGTATATGCTTTTTTCGGGTAATTTGTTCTATCAGAAGGATGAAGAAGAGGCATAACCCACATCTCTTTGTCTTTTACCTTAAATAAGTCTCCATGAATTTTGCATATTTTTTTACACATATTTTCTTCAAATTTGAAATTATCAGTAATGTACTTTAAGGCCCCCGTGCCCATAATGAATATGACCTGTGGATTTATCAGCCCTATTTCCTTTTTTAATATTTTGATCATAATTTTTCTTATATTTTTTTCAGCCTCTTTTATTTCTGTTTTCTTTCGTTCTTTTTTTGAGAATTTATCATAGAATTCATCATAAAATGCAGGTGTTAATTTCATAGTATCAGTTATAGCATAGTTTTCTTCATCAAGGAGAAAACCATATTTTTCTAAAATCTCCTGAAAGACTTTATTTTTTTTAATCCATTTTTTAAGGTATTCGATACATATACCGATATGCTCCTCGTATTCCCCATATTTCAATTTTGCTATTCTTTCACTCTCGCTTTCACTTTCCTCATTTTGCTTTTTGTCTTGAGGTCTTCCTGGCTTTTCTAACAAGAAGAATATTTTCTTAGGTCTTCCATCTATAGTAGAAACATAGTATTTGAAATAATTATTATCTTTTGACTTTTTAAGATAAGGCTTGATTAGTTCTTCTATTTCTTTTCCTATTTCTTTTCCTATTTCTTTTTGTGGACTATATTTCTCTTCCATTGTTCATAACCGCGCAATCTTACCTGCATCGGTAAGTTTAATGCCCTCCTCAGTTGAAACTAAATCCATATCTTTGAGCTCATCAATGGCTCGGTAGAGCATAGCAGTAGAAATATCTATTTTCTTGGCGAGGTCTCCAACACTTTCATATTTGGCATTGCCAATTTCTTCGAGAATCTTCTTTTGACTATCTGTAAGCTTAAAGCTGAGGCGAGGCAAATAGACGATAGAGACCTTATCTTCTTCAGGATTATAGGCAATCTTTTTAACTTTATCATGTCGTGCATAGGCTGCGAAAAGCAAACCGATTGCTTGTGTCTTTCTACCAGAAGTAATATTCACATAGATAATATCATCTTCAGGTTGCATATCTATGATGTCGACGCAGTCCTTAGCAATCTGAACAATGTCATACATATCTGTTTTTTTTGTTTTTACTTCAATGACTTTACCTAAAGAGTTTTGAATAAGCTTAACAGATGCTTCTTGTTCTTTTGTCGGTTCTTTGTTAATAAGAAGAATGAGTCTCTCAGGTCCTAATCTTGTTGTCGCCAGAAGCACAGGTTCTGGACTATATAGCGTTGCGATAAGCACTTTCTTTCCCATCGATATTAGGTCTGTTCCCTCGTTTTTATAGCTTTCCATCTTCATTACAAAGTTATACTCTTTATATACTTTTATACCTTATAGTATATTGTTATACTAAAAGATAGAAATACTTAAATAGATACTTCTTTACTAATAGTCTTATGGTTGGAAAACAAGATAAAAAATTAATAAATAAGGAAAAGGAAAATTATACTAAAATAACTGTTGCGGATTTTGCAATAGAAGGCAATAGTGCTACTTTGAAGGACATGGAAGAATGCATTAATCGTCTGATTGAAAAAAATAAGAATTTTGCAGAAATGAGAAGAGTGAAAGCAAATTTTGAAAATATGGGGTACTACGGATAACATGGAAGAAGAAAATAAAACTTTTAAGCTAGGTATAGGTTTATATGAAGAAACTAAGAGAATAGTAGAGGCAAATCCTATTAGTTTTTCAACAACAGACTCTTTTATTGAGGATGCAGTAAGAAACTATATTGCTTCAATAAAATATAATATAGAAATGGGAGTCAATTCAGTAATCTCGCAAAATACTGGTGCCTTAAGGCGTTCGCAGAAAATATTTACTATTTGCTTAGCCTGTGAAAAAGCGTTCTTAAAAGACCGAAATTCTTTAAAAGAGAGTAGCCGAATATGTAGTAATTGTAGAAGCAACATAATTTTCTTTTCAAAATTATTAGAAAAAGAAGATCCAGAATTCAGAGAAATGAAAGAGAGGTTTACAATAGAATGATGTGGAATAAAGATAGGATAACGGCGCTAGAGAAGAATGCAAACGCCTACGAAACCTATGGTTTACTTGCCCAAAAGGAGCGGTTTGGCAAGGTCGGAGATAGACAATATAGGTCTTATTTGGATGATTTAGAAATGTTGAGGCTTTTTGATTTTCAATGGAATCCTGCTGTTAATCGTCGTGGAAGGGTTAGGATAGCCTTCCTAAGTTTGATTTTGAAAGCTTTTTAGTTGGCATTTCTGCTGAATAACGGAATAATGGATATGTTAACTAAAATAGAATTATTTTTCTAAAAACTTATTGCAAATTTCGATAAGCTTAGGTTTTATCTTTTCTTTAAACTCTTCAAATTCTTTTGGATTATATTTAGCTACTGCAAGCTCTTCTATCTTTTCATCGCTTTCAAAAAATCTATCTTTTTCTAAAAGCGTAAGCTTCTCGGACATTAAATTTGTTAGGTCTTTTTTTATTAAAGAAGAATTTTTTATTTTATCAACGATCTCAGAAACATCTGCCTTAAGAGAATCCTTGATCAAAAATAAATCTAGGTCTTGAAGCTTTTTTCTTATTTTTTCAATTAGATCAGTTTCAAGGGATATATGAATCTGTGAGTTCTTCTTCATGTCTTTTCTCCTTTTGCTTTTGCAATTTAAAATAACTGATAAGTTCTTTTAATCTCGAGATTATTTCAGCAGTGCTCATGCTTTCATCAAATGCACTATCCCTATTTCTGGAATAATCTCCTTTCAATCAACTTACAGTAAGTAGGATTAATCTCAAAACCTATATATTTTCTTCCTAACCTTTTTGCTGCTAGTGCAGTAGTTCCTGCACCCATAAACGGATCAAGAACGATTCCTTTTTCAGGGCAACCGCAACGAATGAAAAATTCAGGTATGGTTGAAGGAAACATTGCAAAGTGCTTTCTTAATGCACTTGGCTCTTCTTCCTTAAATTTGTAAGTTACATAGACTTTCATGTTTCTTCCTCCCCAAATAATTGAACGTTCCTGGTTGAGATATGGCCTGAATAACCTGTCATTTGAATCGCTCTGTCGACTAATTCATGAATTTCTTTGAACGCATCTACAGCTCCAAACAATCCTGGAGCTGATAACTCTACAAATCTCCCAGCCACAACCCTTTCTGCTTCATATGCTCTTTCTATTTCTGCCATCTCAGGTATCTTTACTTCTAATTTTTCTGCAAACATCCTCAATAAACCAGAATCATAACTGGCTCCTTCCCTTATCCTTCTTCTTAAAAAATCTTTCCTTCCCCCGCATTTATTACACTCTGCCCAATTCAAAGTATTATTCAAAATAAGCATATTATCCAGAGATATTCTATTTTCGCCACCCAATCCTAGCCGTGCCATATTATAAAATGCCTCCAATTTAAACTCATCAGTAGAACCATATGTTTCAAGGACCTTTGGAAATTTAGATTTTACATATCCGACCATCTGATCTGACTCTTGTGCTATATCTCTATCCTTTCTAGTAGGCATGCGCCATTCTTCACCGAAAAAAACTGACTGCATAGTATCTGTGAATGCCTGACAATACCAACTAGTTAACCCTGAATAATCTAAAAAATGAACATGTTCAGAAAAAGATTTATGCTTTTTTAGCTGTTCAATTTTAGTTAAATCTATCTTTAGTGGAACTTTCTCGGTAATACATCTATCTAAAAATCTGTCTGGTGCACGTCCATTATTGAATCTGTTTTTTACTTCGTTCATGTTAAATCGTACAGCACTCAGGCTTTTTATAAACCTTTCCATACGCCTCCTTTACCATATTATCTAATTGATTGTTATGTATGCCATTCAGAGAGCTAAAATTCATTACATGATACTTTTACATATCCATCCTCATCTTGGAATTGCTTGTAATTGTCAAATTCTTTTTCTGAGAGTCCCGACTTTTTCATCTCTTCATAGAGTCTTGTGCCAGGGAATGCTCTTACAACCATGAAATACGCCTAGGTAGCACCCAATTCTAGGGAAAAATCTATTGTCCTCTGTATCTGTGTCTCAGTTTCAGGAGGATGCCCTATTGTGAAGAATGCCTTGGTTTCTATTCCAAGTTCTCGGCATTTTCCAAATACTTTCTTTTCATATCGTCAGTCATATTCTGCCATTTAATGTATACTCTAAAAATAATATATCCTAAGCGAGTCATATCAACTACAGCAGTACAACTTCTTAGAATCTTATCTTTCTTTAAACGACTGATTCTATAAGAGATAACCTCTTTTGATTTTCCCAGCTTTTTAGCTAAAATATTGGTAGGAGTACTGGAATCTTTTTCAAGTTCGAATAAAACGTCTTTGTCTAATTTATCAAGATCCATATATCTCCCATATTATCGAGGCATATAAGTTTTTTTAAGTTACTTTACGTCTCTAAGATTTAGACATTTTATATTTCTGCCCCTGCCGGGATTCGAACCCGGGTTTCAGCCGCGAAAGGGCCGCGTCCTTGGCCACTAGACTACAAGGGCATGATTGTTAGATGAAAAAACTACTTTTAAACCTTGCTGTTGTTATGCTAACTATGTAGTGAAAATTTTAGTTTGGAAAGACATAAAAAGGGTGGTTCTCTCTATTTTTATGCAAGTGAACGACTTAATTTTTAAGGAGTTGATCAAGAGAGGGTATTCCTTAGAGGGTAATACTCGTATTTGGAATATTGCTGATTCTAAACTATGGTATTTAACTCCTGAACAAGCTCAGGCTTATTTGGATTCTGTTTCTACTAAAGATTATAAGAAAAAGATAGGTCCTAAAGAGTTGACTTTATTGAATGAACAGATTGCAAATATTATAGGCGATTTTAGAAAAGGTGCCATGAATATTATTGATTTAGGTTGTGGCGATGGAAGAAAAGCAGGATTATTTATTAAAGAACTGAAGAAGAAAGAAATTAAAGCGAGGTATTGTCCGATAGATATTAGCGCACATATGGTTAAGAAAGCTATTGAGGAAATAGAAAAATTTGAAGAGAATCCTGAAATTATTAAAGTACATTGGAATATTTCAGATTTTGAAAATCTTCAGAATGTTGTTCCATTATTAAAAGATGAGGAGTATAAAACTAATTTGTTTTTGTTATTAGGAAACACTTTTGGAAATTTTGAAACTCATGAATTATTGTATAGTGTAAGAAATTCTATGAGAGATAATGATGTAATTATAATAGGTAATGGGTTAGATAATAATCAGACTGAAGATGATATTGTTAAGTCTTGTCGTGAAAATAAACTTCGTAATGAATTCTTTTCACTCATATTAAGAATTGTCGGATTTAAAAAAACTGAGATTAGTTATCAAGTTAGGTTTAAGAATGCTAGACTTGAAACACTTTATACTATCTTGAAAGATACTGTTATTGAATTTCAAGATAAGAAAATAGAATTTCATAAAGGAGATCAGATAATAGTCGGATTTACTTATCTTTATGAGAAAGAGGATTTATTAGGTTATTTGAAAATGTATTTTGGAGAAGTAATTGTTTTTACTTTGAAAGATGGTTCTTATTGTTTAGCAGTTTGTAAGAAATAACTGATCCTGCGGAGATTTGAACTCCGGACCCCTGCCTTTCTTAGCGTAAGATACTAAATTTCTTTGCGCTTCAACTTTCTTTAATAGAAAGTCTGAACGATACATTCCTAACGGAATGCACTCTTATAAGAGCAGTGCTCTAACCGGGCTGAGCTACAGGATCTTACTTTTTGAGCGTGAAAAAGCTATTTAAAAGTTCCGAGAGGAACTTTTAAGCCCTGAAAGCTGAAAAGATTTTTAATGTTTAGAGATTTTGATTTTTAGAGATTTATGATTATGGGTGTTATTGGTTTAATAGGTTCTGGAAAAGGAGCCGTTTCTGATATTTTAATAAATAAAGAATTTATTCAATTAAGCCATTCTAAAGTAATTGAAGAATAATTAGATAGAAGATGTGTTAAAATAACTATGAAAAATCTTGTAGCTGTGGGAAATGAAAGGTACGAGAAATATGGTTGAGGATATTGGGCAAATTTACTCATGGATAAAATTGAATGGGTAAGAATTATGTTGTTGAAGGATTTAGGAATGTTGAAGAGATAGAGGTATTTAGAAAGATAAAGGATTTTTTACTAATCGAGGTTGCTTCTGGAAGAAATCGAAGATTTGAATGGTTCCAGAAAAGAAATAGGCCTAGAGATCCTAAAACTATAAATGATATAACTAAAGTTGAAATAAGTAATTTAGGATTGGAGGAAGAGAGGTTTGGACAGCAAAATGCATTGTGTTTTGCATTGGCTGAGAAATTTATTTTAAATGAATAATCTTTGGAAGATTTAGAAATTCAAATTGTAGATTTACTGAGTTATAATTCTGGATAGTAACTTTTATATGGTGTTGATTTCTTGATGAGTTATGTTAGTTGGAATAGTTGGTAGGCCTAATGTAGGAAAGTCGACTTTTTTTAAGGCTGCGACTCTTGTAGATGTTCTTATAGCAAATTATCCATTTGCTACTATAAAACCTAATCATGGGATTGGATATGTGAGGATAAAAGATTTAGCATCTGACTTTGGAAAAATTAGCAATCCTAGAGAAGGATATGTTAAATTAGGTTTTAGATTTGTTCCAGTTGAATTGCTTGATGTGGCGGGATTGGTTGAAGGAGCTAGTGAAGGAAAAGGGTTAGGTAATGAGTTTTTGAATAATCTTGCAGCTGCTGATGCTTTAATTCATGTAGTGGATATGTCTGGAGAGACAGACAGTGAGGGAAAACCTGCTAGTGGCAATTATCCTGGAAATGATTTGAAAATTATAGAGAAAGAATTAGATTTATGGTATTCTGGAATATTGAGAAAAGCGTGGAAGACTTTTTCTAGAACTATGGAAATGCAGAAGATTAATTTTGCAGAGGGTGTTGAAAAGCAATTTTCAGGCTTGAAAGTAAGTGTTGAAGATGTTAAAGAGGCAATATTAAAATCGGGATTAAATCCTGAAAAACCTACTGCATGGAGTGATGAACAAGTTATAAGTTTTGCTAGATTATTAAGACAAATAACTAAACCTATGGTTATTGTTGCAAATAAAATGGATAGGCTCCTTTCGGCAGAGAATTTGAAAAGATTGAGAGAAGAATTTGATTATCCAGTTATTCCTTGTTCTGCAGAAGTAGAATTAAGTTTAAGACAAGCTGATAAGGCTAAATTGGTTTCATATATTCCTGGAGAAAGTGATTTTGAAATTATCGGCGAATTGAATGAAAAACAAAAGGAAGCCTTAGAAGAGATGAAAAAGAATTTGAAAGATTATGGAAGTACTGGAGTTCAAGAAGCTTTGAATAAAGTTGTTTTCGACTTGTTAAAATATGTTGCAATTTATCCAGCTGGAGCTAAATTGAGTGATAGTAAGGGAAATGTTCTTCCAGATTGTTATCTAATGCCTCCTGGAAGTACTGCATTAGATTTCGCTTATAGATTACATAGCGATATCGGAAGAGATTTTATTAAAGCGGTTCATATTAAAACTAAACAGGCAGTTGGAAAAGATTATATCTTAAAGAATGGTGATGGTTTGGAAATTATGACTAAATGAGCAAAATTATTAATGTTAAGACAATACCAAATTCTAAAAAAGAGATGGTTGAAAAGATTTCTGAAGATGAATATAAAATTCATTTGAAGGAAGTTCCTGAGAAAAATAAGGCGAATAATAAATTGATTGAGTTATTATCTGATGAATTTGGAGTTTCTAAGAGTAATATTAGGATAAAGAATCCAAAAAGTAGGAAGAAGATTGTACAAATTAAGTTATGATCTTGTTTCTGTAAGTCTATTTTTTACATTTCTTTCCATTACTTCAATTCTGTCAGGAAGAGTGTAATTTTCTAGTGAGTTTGCAGGTAATTGACTGAGTTTTATTTGATTTTTAGTTTTATAAAAAAATCTAAATTTCTTTTAAGTAGATGGATTATTTCATTTGTTGCTTTAGTAGTTCTAAGGTCTCCACGATATGAAGATAATTTGAATATGCCTTATCATGTGATTCTTAGTATCTTCTTCGATGTTCTTGTAATAATTTTTCGTTTTTTGGTATATGAACTCTATATATGGAATGTTTTTAAAATTAACGAGTGCCACTACTCAATTTATACTTAGAATTAAATAGACTTTAATCTAGAGAATAAGATGAAATATGAATTCGCGTTGGATTTACAGCAAAGAATGATTGATATTGTGAATACTTTGAATATGAAACACATAGATATAATGAGGGTAAAATGTTTTAGGAGTTTTGGTTCTTCAACAAAAAGAACTCTTGCTCGATGTCATACAGTTGGAAAGTTAATGCAAAAGGCAATGGGTATGCCTGCCTATTATGCTATTGAATTTCTTGAAAAATTTGAGAAATTAAGTAAAAAAGATCAGGATAAAGTGATTATTCATGAATTAATGCATATTCCTAAAACGTTTGGAGGAGGATTTAGACAGCATGATTTTGTTTGCGAGGAAAATGTAGAAGTTATGCATGAGCATTATGTTAATCTTAAAACGGATAGGAAATTAGGAGCTTTTAATTAAAAATCAAGATATAATGGATCTGGTTTGAATGTTCCAGATTCTACATTTGAAGGAATTAATTCGGAGACTAATTTCCAATGTTTTCGCATATGGTCTATTGTTTTGGAATGAGTTCGATATCGTTCAGGATGGTTAATCACCTCCATAATCGTTCTTTCGGAAGATAATTGATAATATTCACTTAAATTTCGGATATAATGTATAACTGATGAGAGATTTATACCAATTTCTTTTAGTGCTCGTTCCCTAGTTTCTTCGCAAGTATTTTTAGTCAAATTAACTCTTTCTTTAGATTTATTTGCTTTAAGATTTAAATCTTGTATTATGCATTGCAGCATGAATATTGTATTTACTAATTATTTTTAAACTTATTTACTACCCACAGATTTAAATAAGTTGAATTCTCAGGTAAATTATGACAGATAAACCTGAAAATAATCAAAACCAAATGCCTCCAATGTCGAAGGACGAGCAAATTGGGTATCATAAAGGATCAATATCTACTCTTTTAGCTGAGAGAAATGAACTTATCAAGATTGCTCAGATAACTGAGAATTTAGTACAAGCTCATGCTCAAGAGCTAGAAAAATTAGGCGTTAAACTTCAACAAGATTCAAATTATTCTTCAAAGCAGTAGATAGTTTATCTAAATTTATTTAAAGATATAATAAGTGGCACAAATATGAATGTAGATTATAAGTCGGCTACAGGAATTTTTGGTACTTCTGCTTAATTTTATGTTTCTAATTTGATGAAATTTCTGTAAATAGAACTTATAAACCTCGATTAACTTTAGAAGTAAAATCTGATGCTAAGAAGAAATGAGTTATGGTTGATTATCAGATGCAGAGAGGGTGTTGAAATTTTCAGTTAATTCTACAAGAAATATGCGTTTACAGAGATTGATTCATTGGCAACCTAGAGAAGCATAATCTTTAAATAATCAAATAGATTCTTTTAGTAATGAACAAAAAAACTATCACTATTTTGGCCATTGCTATTGTTTTAGTAGGTATTGGAATTTTTATTCAGAAAAGTTATTTTCCTAATGAAGGTGATCAATCTAAAATTCTTAGAACAACTGGGAGTGCTATAATTGATTTAGATAATACTGATCCTAATAAAATTAAGATTGATAAGACAAGTAGTTCGTTCAATTTTGAAGGATATTCTATTGCTAAGAATGAAATAGGCACTTTTGATGATTTTGAAGGAAATATATTATTAGAAAATAATAATATTGTTGGAATAGAAGGTATTGTTAACGTTTCATCTGTTAATACTGGGAAAGTAGGATTAGATAAACATTTGAGAAACGATGATTTTTTTGATGTGGCAGTTTATCCTGAGTTGAGTTTTAAGACTACTTCTTTAAATGAAGAAAATGGTCAAAAAATAATGACCGGAGTTTTAACATTTAGAGGAATTTCTAAAGAAGTTGGATTTCCAGTAGTTATTGAAGATAATAAAGTTTCAGCTAACTTCTTGTTAGATACTACTCCATTCGAAATGAAGTATGCTGGAGTAAATAAAGAAGTAAGAATCGAGTTTAGTTTTTCCGATTAGTTTTTTCTAAATATTTATTGGTTTCTTGTTGTATTTGGCTTTGCATTTCTTCAGGATTCCCTTCGAGATATGGAATTACTCTAAATCGATTAGGTTCTAAAGCAATTATTGATTTATAGCTCATATAGACTCGATTATGAAATTCTATATTTTCTTGTTCGAAAGGGTCTGTTGAATTAATTCTATGGGCTAAACCTATTTGAGGTTTGGCATCTAAGAAGAAAGTTAAATCAGGGTTTATACCTTGAGTTGCCACTTGAATGACAAATCTTACCAAGTAGTTATTTATTCCTCGCCCATGCTCTTGATACGCGATTGTGGAGTCTGTAAATCTGTCACAGAGAACTATTTTTCCCGATTCTAAAGCCGGAGCGATAACTTCAGTTACTAAGTGATATCTCGCGATATTGAATTGATACAGTTCTTCTAAAGGATCTAAGTTCGTAGATTTTAGTCTTGCTCTTATTGTTTCTCCAATACTAGTTCCTCCTGGTTCCCTTAGTGAGATTACTTCTTTTCCTTGTTGAGATAGAGATTCTTGTAATCTTTTAATTTGAGTGGATTTGCCAACTCCCTCACAACCTTCAAATGTGATAAAAGTTCCTTGTTTCATAAACTTGGTTAGAAAAGCTATTTAAAATAATAATTATCTTCTAGTATAGGTCACAAATGAGTACCCTTCTCTAGGTTCTTTCGATTTTTCTTTCCAAGTTTTTTCGTTTATTCTTGGGAAAAATGTGTCTCCCGGATAATCTTTTTCAATTTCAGTTAATTCTAATCTTGTTGCTCGGTTAATTGTTTGTTCATATAATTGTTGCCCGCCTATGATGTAAACTTCATTGTTAAAAAAATATGCGAAATCTAGTGCAGACTCTAAATCTTTGAAAATAGATGCTCCTCGGAGACAACTTCCTTGTTTTGAAATTACTATATTTGTTCTTAGAGGTAATACTTTTCCAATAGATTCATGAGTTTTTCTTCCCATAATTATTGGTTTATTTAGAGTGAGTTTTATAAAATGTCTAAAATCTTCTCTTTTTAGTTCAGGATTATCATGCCAAGGTATTTTTCCTTCATGACCTATAACTCTATTTTTTGCTAGTGCTGTGATTAAGACTAATTCTTTTTTAATCATATTAAATAGCAATGGGTGCTTTAATAACTGAATGAGGACTATAATTTTTTAATTCAAAATCTTCATAGTGGAAATTATTTATTTCTTTAATATTTGGATTTATATACCTAGTCGGTAAGGGTTTTGGTTCTCTAGACAATTGTTCATCTACTTGAGTTTTATGATTTGAATAAATGCGTAAATCTCCAAAAGGGTGTATAAACTCTTTAGGTTTTGTGTCTGTAACTTGTGCGACCATTTTTGTTAATAATGAATATGGGGCGATGTTGAATGGAACTCCTAAAAATAAATCTGCAGATCTTTGATATAATTGACAACTTAATTCATTATCTTGAACGAAAAATTGGAATAATGCGTGACAAGGAGGGAGAGCCATTTGAGCTAACTCTCCAGGATTCCAAGCACTCACAATTAATTTTCTTGAATCGGATTAGTTTTAATTTGATCGATTACTTGTTCTAATGGATTTATTGGATGTTTATTAGAGGATCTCCAGTCAGTCCATTGAGCACCTTAGATTCTTCCTAAATCTCCATTTATGAACCATAATAATTCAGGTATGATTGATTTGGCATGTACTTTTTTAGTTGTTAGAAGTGGAAATTTATCTCTCAGATTAAATCTAGTCTATGCTCCAAAAACTGATCTTGTTCCAGTTCTATCGGATTTGTTCCTTCCCTCATTCAATACTAATCTTAGAATATTTTGATACTCTCTCATAGACATATTTAGAGGTTGAAGTTTAAATATAAAATTATAATTTAGTAATATATTCTTTGACTATGGGCCAACTTATTAGAGTCCATTTATCGAATTCATTATTTTCTTGAGAAATTAATGAGTCAATTTCTGAAATATCCATAAATCTTCCTTCAGCCATTTCATTATCTCCTTTTGAAACTTCTTCTGTTGTTTCAGCCAATGCGAGTACTCCAAAATGTGATCTTTCAACACTTCCAGATTCATCATTTATATATCCTATAACTTTAGGTTGAGGATAATTATTTATTTTTACTTCTTCCATAAGCTCCCTCATCATGGCAGAATATATGGGATTAGAATCATCTTTATTTTCTATATGTCCTCCAATTCCTCCAGACCATTTATTTCTTAATCTTATTTCGTGTTGGTTTTCGTCTGGAGCTCTACGATAGAAAAAAATTTGTTTTGTTTGAGGATTTATAATCCAAACATATGGGATAACTTGTTGTAATAAAGGATTATGTTCGAATTCAGGCGTTCTTTCGTAGTATTCATGATTGTTTATTATTATATTAAAATAATCATATTCTTCTTTAGGTAGGAAACCTAAGAAATTTTTTTCTGCAAATAAAATCTCTCTAGGAACTGCTAATGCTTCTTTTACCATTAGAATTGTTTGAACTTAAGATATATAAAAATATATGTTTTTAATTGAGCAATTATTCTTTCATCTCAATTTTAATTTGAACTGATCTTGGAATTTGTAATTTCATTATTGGATGTAATATTCTGTCTTCTGCTGGAATGTCGATTATTCTTCTATGAACTCTCATTTCGAATCTGTCGAATGTTGCAGTTCCATCACCACAAGGAGATTTTCTTGTTGTTACTTTTAATTTTCTTGTAGGTATTGGAATTGGTCCTCTCATAACTACTCCAGAATTTGCAGTAATTTCTTTTATTGAAGCTATCACTGGATTTAATGCATTGATATCAATACTCGCTAATTTGATTCTTACCTTTGCCATTCTGATTGTATGCAAAATCGGTTTTTAAACCTTACTCCAGGGGGATTGGGACAGGATTAGCCAATACTAATTTGATTTATGGCTTTCGTATATCTGAATAATTTTATCTATGTTCCCTAAGTAAAGCAGAACTTTTTGCTTTACCTTGCCATTTTTATCCAATTTTCCTTCGACAATGTAATAATAAATTTTGCCCTTTATTTTTTTGTTTCTT